>Ga0116136_1000355_pt1 | contig 29011 bp, 25 predicted proteins | sample June2015DPH_20_5_FD_88972 | JGI IMG/M metagenome (GOLD analysis project Ga0116136, IMG submission 88972) | Peatland microbial communities from SPRUCE experiment site at the Marcell Experimental Forest, Minnesota, USA - June2015DPH_20_40 | ecosystem: Environmental > Terrestrial > Soil > Wetlands... | reverse complement strand
GCGTCGGAACAGGACTCGGCGGCCACACTGGAGTTGAAAATGTAGTGTAGACCTTCGAGACCGCTTTGCTGAAAACACAACACTTACTGCCTCAATGACCCCTCAACTGCGAAAGTTCGGCTATCCGTGACGTTATGATGGTTCGAAATACTGGGTGGCGGAATTCCAGGCGCATGCCTTGTCCGATAAACCGTACCTTCAGCATCGAGCCACCCCACGTTGACCCCGCGATCCTCACCGGCACGGGATCAGGACAGTATTTCGGATGGCCGGAGATCAGGTCCCCGCCGCGCCCGCGAATGACGATGGTGTACCCATGATGCTGCGTCTCAACTTCCAACACCGCGCCCTCGCAGAGCTCGTCCAGGTATACACCACCTTCGATCTCCGACTGCACGATGTTCCGGTTCACCTCATCACTGAAGTTGGGATGAGGCATAAACGGCCTGGGAACGGGGACCGCCGCCGTGGTATCCATTCTCGTTGTCTCCGCCTGCCTTCTGCCTACTGCCTTTCCCCTGACTCCGAAGCTCGAATCCCTGACACCTGACACCCGGCACCTGACACCTGCTGTTACGGCGGGAGGTTCATGCTTCGCACCAGATCCTGGAAGCGAAGCACGGAGCGCGGGGATTATTTCAGCTTTGCGTATTCCGCCTTCGCTTCCCTCAGCACGGGAACATCCGGGTCAGCGTCTTTCCAGAGCGTGAGGAAGTCCTGATAGGCTGCGCGGGCCTTGGCGCGGGCGTCCTGCTGTAGCGGCGGCTTTATGCCGCCATTTTCGCCGTGGCGGGATAAACCCGCCTCTACAGCGTAAGCGCGCGCCAGTCCCAGCCGGGCCAGCGCACCCCAGGGGAAGTTCACCACCAGTCCTCGGTGGTCGATGAATTTCTGGAATTCCGCTGCCGCGGCGTTGCCGTCGTGCAGCATGAGATAGGCTTCCCCACGCACATAAACGGGGCACATTGATATCGTGAGGTTGGCTGGTGAGCTAAGTTCGATCGTGCTCGCCACCTTCAATAGTTCGATGGCCCGGTTCGGGTCTTGGCGGTCCAGGGCCACCCCCGCCCGGATGGTGGGCAGCCAATACCTCTGCACCCGCGTGTCCATCGGCAAAGTCTTGTCGAGTTCGGCCGCCAGCCTCTCCGCCCCGGCCGTATCGCCTGCCCGCGCCAGGGCCAGCGCTGCTATCGCCCGCACATCGCGGTTCGGGGCCAGCTTCAGCGCCGCATTGGCATCGGCACGCGCCTGCTGCCGGTTTCCGGCTTCCACCTCGCGCAGCGCTGCCTCTGCCTGGTAGATTGCAGCAGTCTCTTTGGCGTCGTTGTGCTGGGCTGAATCCATCGCCCGCCCGGTCAGCTCGTGCGCGTTCTTCAACTTGCCGTACCAACCTTTCGTGTTCTCTTGCATGTGCAGCCACATCTCTTCCCCGCCCCCCTTCCCCGTGGCGGCTGAGACCAAATGCGCCATCTGCGGCGTATCGCCCTTCAGAAAAGCCAACAGGTAGAGCATCCCCTCGATCTCCAGATTGCGTTCCTGCGCCTGCTTGTACACCGCCTCCGCTTCATCGAGCCGGTTTAAGCACGTATAGGCGTGGCCGAGGTTGCCATAGTTGGCCAGCAAAGTTGGCTCCAGGCGCAGCGCCTCGCGATATTCCACCAATGCCTTTTCCCAGTTTCCCAGGATGGCGGAAATAATTCCCAGCTTTCTGTAAGGGGCGTCGTCTCTTGGGTAGGTCTGCTGCCACAGTTCGTAGGTCTGCGCCGCCTTCTCCAGATCTCCCGGTGCATTCACATAGTAGTCCCCGTCGATGTAGAACCGCTCCCGTTCGCTTACCTTCTCCCGCAGCGCGTAAGCCTTGCGCGCATTTTCGGCCCCCCGCCTCACTTCGCCTAGGTCCCTGTATTCAGTCGACATCATGCCGTAGCCCATGGCAAAAGTCGGGTCAAGCTCCACCGCCCGTTTGAAGAAGGGCAGCGAAGCGGCTTGGCCTTTCGAATAGAGCGTCTTGCGTCCCAGGCTGTAGGCTTTCAGCGCCTCCAGGGATGGCGTGGTCGCTTCCTCCAGCGGCGTGGCGTGTTTCTGCAGCGAGCTGAGCGACTCGCCCAGCTTGCCGCGCAAGCTGACCGCAGCGGCGTCCAGAGCCTTGAGCACCGCTTCCTTGCCCGCCGCCTGCTCCTGCGCTTCCGCCAGCACGTCCCCCGTGTCGCAGTTCACTGCCTTCAGGCCAATCACGTACTGGCTGCCCAGCCCCGCAATCGAGCCGGTCAGCATGGCCTTGCTGCCCGTGCGCAGGCAGACCTCGTGTGTGACCTCCGGCGTCAACCGGTCACCAGCGGGACGGCCCATCAGCTTCAATGTCTCGTTCACCTTGCGGTCGGAAACCAGGGCGAGAAAGGGCGATTGCTCAAGCTGCACCGAGAGCCCCTGCTTCAGCGTGTCCTCGAATACGCTGTCACCGGTCTTGTTGTCGAAATCGGAGAGGACAATGGTGTCCTTGTCGGTCAGGCGGGTCATCGCTTGGCGCGAGCGGAAGTAGAGCGTCCCCCCGATGGCAGCCGCGACAAGTATCAGCGCGGCGGGAACAAGAACCTTCCAGAGTTTCCTGCCCGCCACAGGAACTTGGGTCGCTCTCGCCTCGCTCGATGGCGAAGGCCGCCCGGATTCCGTGTCGCGCTTCAGTCGCTTCAGGTCGGCGCATAGCTCGGCGGCGCTCTGGCAGCGCAAGTCGCGGTCTTTCTCCAGCGCCTTGTTGATGATTTCTTCCAGCTTGGGCGAAAGTTCAGGGTTCAGCCGCACCGGTGGGGTCGGGGCCTGGGTGAGGATGGCCGTGAAAATCATCGCGGAAGTGTTGCCCGTGAAGGGCTGCCTGCCCGTCGCCATTTCGTAGAGCAATGCGCCGAAGCTGAACAGGTCCGTACGGGCGTCGAGTTCCTCGCCCCGCGCCTGCTCTGGCGACATGTAGGCGATGGTCCCCATCACCGCGCCGGAACTGGTTAAGTGCTCCTCCGCGGTTCCGGCAGTCGCGGTCGGCATCTCTTGCAGGGCTTCTTTCCCCAGCCCCCAGCCCCTAGCACCCAGCCCCCGTTTTTCCGGCGCCAGCTTGGCCAAGCCGAAATCCAAAATCTTGGCTTGGCCACGCTGGGTGACAAAGATATTCGCTGGCTTGATGTCCCGATGGATGATCCCTTTCGCATGGGCAGTGTCCAGCGCATCGGCAATCTGAATCGCCAAGTCGAGCAGTTCGTCCGTTCGTAGAGGCGGCTTTATGCCGCCACGTTCGGGCTGGCGGGGTAAACCCGCCGCTACCGCTAGCCGCTGCTTCAGGGTCTGTCCCTCCAGCAACTCCATAGCGATGAAGGGCTGGCCTTCGTGCTGGTCGATGTCGTAAACCGTGCAGATGTTGGGATGATTGAGCGCGGACGCTGCCCGCGCCTCGCGCTGGAATCGTTCCAGAGCTTGCCGGTCCTTAGAGAGTTCTTCAGGCAGGAACTTGAGGGCAACAAACCTACGGAGCTTGGTGTCTTCGGCCTTGTAGACGACGCCCATGCCGCCGCCACCCAGCTTTTCGAGAATCCGGTAGTGCGAAACGCTCAGACCGAGCACGGGGGAACCCACCGCTGGCCAAGAATGTTAGGCTCAGCCTTCAGGGAAGTCAACGAAAAGGCGAAAGATGGTAGTAGGTCAATTTGATGTAGAGGCGGCTTTACGCCGCCATTTGGCGAGGTAAACTCGCCGCTACAGCATCAAATTGACCCACTACCCGAAAGATCGGAGAGATTAGTGACGAAGAGCGAAAAGAGGCCCGTGTGCAAGTGGATATTGGGCCTTACCCTTGTCGGCTCTGGCCGATAAGAAATGCCGCGACGATCAGCACGCCACTTCCGGCGATCATTCGATAGAATGCTGCCCTTTTAGCCTCTTTCCATTCGGAGAGCAAGACTCCCCAGGCATTCGACGCCAGAATAATGAGCGCTACAAAAATCGGCCAACCAAAACTGTTTCCCAGGCGGCCCAGGCCAAAGGCGCTGCGGCCGTAAATGAACACACTGGATATCCACAACAGGCTCATGGCCAGCACTTGGGGAGCGTCACGGCTGAACATTCCCTTACGGAAGGTCTCCATCGAGCGATCGTGGAGCACGCGTGAAAAACAATACCCTGCCTGCACCACGGCCGCGGAGGAGAGAAACACAGCCCAGGCAAGGTAGACCGCAGCCGGAAAACCCTGCTTCCCGAGAACCTCACCGGCTTGACCGAGGAGATGGGTTCCGTATTGAATGCCGAAATTGAGGGTGGGCGCCAGGAGGCCTCCGAGGAGTGCGATGATTAATCCTAAGCGGAATTTCCCTGGATGCGAGCTGCCGGAAGCGCCCTTCCTTCCCCCGGCTTGAGCGCACAGGATCACGCCCAACAGCATCAAGGCCAGACCCAAAACGAACAACCAATCTGCCCGCGAGCGCAGTGCGAATGCCCCGGCCCACAGCAACGGCAGTAATGCGCCCAGGACAATCGAAAGTCCAAGTTGGATGGCGAAGCCGAGGGCAATTCCAAGCAGGTCCACGGCGACGCCGTAAAGCAACGAGGCAATGCCAAACAGTACTCCCCACCCGATCAAAATCAGCAATCCGCGCCACTGAAGGCGGGTTACGATCTCAATCCAGTGACCCACGGTTGCCATCACAACGAGCCACGGAATCACACCCATGGCAAGGAGCGAATGGACGGTCCAGATGTGGTTGAACTTCCAGATGCGCGTGGTTTTCAATGGGACGGCAAAACTCCCGTTGAGCAGCCCCGCAAGAACGACTCCGGCCCAGGTCAACATAACGTGGCTCGCTTATCGCAGGCGTGGCGCAACCCTGGCAATGTATTCGTCAAACACTTTGTGGTTATTCTCCGGGCCGACGCTGGTGACGTTGGGAGAAACAAAGGCCCGGAAAGCCACGTTCCGACTGGCGAGCTCGGCCGCCATCTGCGCAACCAAGGCCATGGAAATAGCAATCACCGCCAGTGTGGAGCTTGCCCCCACGGGGATCTCGCCCACGTTAACGAGAGAATCCTGCGGTGGACAGCAGTTGTCAATCACCACGTCACCCAGGTCGGCAAGCTTCTTGCCGCTGGAATGGGTGGCTTGGGCGATTCTGGCGTTGTCCATGGAGGTGACGGCGACGACCTTCAGTCCCAGCGATTTGGCGTGCAGCGCCACGTCGATCCCGGCCGCGTTCACACCGCCGTGGGAGTAAATCACCATGGTGTCAATCGGCTCGAACTTGAAATTGCTGAGAAAGGTTGCGACGTACCCTTCGGTGCGTTCAAGCTTCAGTAGTTCGCGGACGCCACCCGAGCCGAGCACCTGGGTCCACATGAGGCGGGAGTCCATCAAAGGATGGAAACCGGCGAAGCTGCCGTAACGTGGGAAGACGTCCAGCACCGGGATGACGGAGTGGCCGCTGCCAAACAGATGAACCAAGCCTCCTCGGGCAACAGAGTCCGCAGCAAACTGTGCGGCCCGTTTAATGTTTGGGAGCTGTGTGGAACGAATGCGATCGTAGACCTTTTGTGCTTCCGCGAAATATTTTTCGGCTGACATTTTTCATCTCCTCCAGTCTCAGGAACGCATATCGTGCCGCGCCCAGAATCCCGGCCTCGTCTCCCAGACACGATCTCACGACGCGAACCTGCCTTGTTGCCAGCGGCTGGCCCCATTGGCGCATGGAGCGGCGGAGAGGAACAAGAAGCGGGTTTCCGATACGAGCCAATCCACCGCCCAGCACCACAACCTCGGGATTCAAGAAGCTCACGATATTGGCCACGCCCAGTCCGAGATTCGTCCCCACCTCGCGCAGTACTCGACGCGCCGCCTTGTCACCGCGTCGCGCGGCTGCCGCCACCACTTCGGCTGTAATGTTGCCGGCGTTTTTCTTTGCCAAGACGCCGATCAAGCTCCTGGGGTTTTGTTTGAGCGCCCGCGCGCCGATCCGGGCCATCGCCGGGCCTGCGCCCAACGCTTCGAAGCAACCCAGGCGGGCGTATTCCGGCTTCCGCAGGCGGTCGATCACCATCCAACCGGCTGCCCCGGAAACACCGTGAGCTCCGGGAATCAATCTACCCTCCGAGATCAATCCTGCGCCAATGCCCGTCCCTACCGTTAGAAAGACCAGATTCCGCATCCCATTTCGCGCCCCAACCCCCAGCCACGCTTCTGCCAGCGCCTGCATATTGCGGTCGCCTTCAACAAAGGTGGGACGCTGCAAAGCCTTCTCCAGCAGATTCTTCAGCGGCGTCTTTGACCAGCCCGGCAGGTTGGGCGCCCAGACGGTTTCGGTTCGTGGATCAAATGCCCCTGGCACGCCAACTCCCACCGCGCTAATCTGTCGCCAGGGAATCCTGGCGGCGCTCGCGGCTGCGTGCGCCGCGTCGAACAGGGCAGCCACGTCCTTCCTTACACCTTTGGCGGGAGTCGGCAAGCGCACATTGGACAAGAGAGCTCCCTGGGAGCTCACAACGCCCCCGGCTATCTTTGTCCCGCCGAGGTCCAGACCAAGCACGAATTGGGTGGTCATCGTTTCATTTTTGTGCATAGCGAACAACCCAAATGCCGCCCGCAGAAAACTGCTTGGTAAGAATCAATCGCCTATCGGACTGACTGAACGCCACCTTTTGCTCATCATTCAGGCTGCGAGCGTCGCCCACCGTCCACGGGACGCCGACCGCGATTCTCGCATCCGCTGGACGGTCAGCGTGGTTGAAGCCGAAGAGGAATTGAACGCCGCTCCCCACCAATCGGCGAACTTCCACTTGGGAAGTGTTGTCACCCGAGACCGTGACTTCCGGGGCGACTCCCGCCCTGCGCGCGAACGCCAGCAACACCTGTTTAGTCGCATCCTCTTGCTGGCGCTGGCAGGCCATGGCCAGAAACGATCCCACCAGAATCGCTTTGCCTTTTCCGTAAGTGTTTTCAACGATAGCGGGTGCACCGTCCGCAAAGCGCCCCAGAACGAGCGCGCCCGGCATGGGTTCAAGTTCCTCTTCGAAGGCTTCCGCGACCGCGCGCGTACCGGGCGCCAAGCCTAGTATGCCGGCATTGGGCCCCAGAACAATCTCAGGCTTCTCCAGCGGACGAATCACCTTTTCGCGCGCGCCGAAGACTTTGGCGAGTCCCATGCCGGGGATTTCGTCGCTGGAGAATCCGCGCTCATCGTTCCATGCCAGGCGCGCTTCAGCCACCACGGTGCCGCCGTTCTGGATATAACGCACCACGCCCTCGGTCACACTTTTGGAAATCATCACCGGAAAGGGCAGGAAGAGAATCTTGTACTGGCCGAGCTTATCGTGCACGACGTCGATGGGATGGACGAAGTCCACGGGGATTTGCTGCTCGAAGAAGGCGCCATGCAGGCCCATCAACGAGTCGCGAGTGGCATTGCCAAGCTTGGAGAGAGAAGACTGCGAGCCGCCGACCATGTAGGAGAGTCGATTGAACAGCACCGCCACCTGGGCGCGAGCGGGAGTTGCGGCCAGCAGCTTGCTGCCGTTCCGGGCGATCTCCTGCGCCACCTTGCCCGCCGCGCGCGAGCGCGGCGTCAAGGTGCCGTCCAAGTTGATCAGGCCGTAACCGTTCGATTCAAAACCGGCGTTCATGGGATACCAGGCGTAGACAGCAATCTCCTTCGCGCCGTGCGACAGCACCTTCCACAGCCAGAACTCCTCGTCGTGCGAATCGATGGGCGCCGCGATGCGCATTCCGGTGACACCCTGGCCCGCCTGTAGCTCACCAATCCAGAAGCCTTTGCCGGAGCTGAGGCCGGCCGAACGCGTGAAGTCGAGCCCAGCCGCGAGCATTTGGTACGACCACCCCCGGGGAGAGTCGGCGTGCTTAGGATAGAGTGAGGTACCGAACGCGTCGGCGACCTCGGACATCTTGAAATCGTCGGGCTCGCCGAACCCGTCTGTGGGAGAGGTGAAGAGGCCGGGGACCGCTGCATGGCTGGTGATGGGGTGCACCGGGTCGGCGCTGCGGATGGCCTCGAGGCGCGTGCGCAGATCGCCCGCCAGCTTGTCATCGATGAAGGCCCGCCAGTCGAGGTAATCCGTGTAAGAAAGAATCGTGGAAGCGCGCGGCGGCTCCACCTGCTCCCAGCGCTCGAAGCGGCGATACCAAGCGGCATTGAGCGCCTCGAGTGTGCCGTATTTCTCCTTCAGCCATGCGCGGAAGCGTGCCTGGCTGGAAGGGCAAAAACAGAACTCAGGGTTGTAAAGGGATGGGAAGTCTGCCCAGTTGATGACGTGCGGCTCGCTCCAGACGTCCCAGCCGTAAAGCGCCGAGAACTTGTTGGCTGCGGTGGAAAGGGCGGTGAGGAATTTCACAATCTCGGCGCGTACTCCAGCGTCGTCGATACAAAAGCCGGGGGCGGCTTGCGATGTAATCACGGCGCCGCTACGGTCCACGAATCGGCCCTCGGGGTATCTTTCGCCCACCCAGTCGGGAGCCGAGTCGAGGTAGACCTGTATCACCACGCGCAGACCGCGCTCCTGGGCCAGGCGCATGAGGAGGTCAAGGTTCTGGAAGTCGAACTCGCCCGGCTTGGACTCTGCGCTCGCCCAATCCACCCAGCACTTCACGGTGTTGAATCCCACCGCCTTAATCTGGTCCAGATCCTTGCCCCAGCGCTGCACACTCGAGGCGTCCACGGGTTCCAGCATGGGTGCGCGAGCCTTCCCCCCTCCGTACCACACGGCCACCGGGTAAAAGACCGCGGGTTGGGTGGAGGAGGTGGGATCGTTCGCGGCGCTTTCGGCGCGTGGTGCGGCGAATGGAAGCACCAAGAACGCGCACACGGTAGCCCACACTATCCCCCGGATGTTCATAATGGTTCCCTCCAAGAGAGTGCTTATTGTACCCTTATTTGCGCATGAAGCTTCATCAATCGTCCGCCCTTACGGTTCCTTGATTTTGCGCTCTTCGTCTCTGATGCCGTAGAGCTCGTAAAAACACACGTCGCTTGGCCGAGCGCTTCGCCACCTACTACCTACGGCCTACTAACTACCTTTAGTTTCAACAACATTCCCGCATTAAGCAGATAACTCCTTTGTTTTCATTGACATTCCAGCTTCTTTCGCTGGTTTTCCGCAGCGCTCCTTTGTTTTCAACAACATACCCGCATCGTTCCAGCATTTTTGAAAGTTACTAAGGTCGTGGGGGAAGCGCAGGCCATGACGTATTGTCGGTTTGGAAAGAAGCATGGCGGAATCGTCTGTAGCACTAGTTCCTGGAACGTTGTTGCGCCGCAAAGATTTTGCGCGTCACGTAGGGGCGAGCGGCGCTCGCCCCAGGGCCGAACGCCGTTCGGCCCTACGTGTTGGTTGCGGCTCCGCCGCGCTGTTGCACTAGTCTTCATCTTCTTCTCGTGCGGCGAAGATTTTTCACGATCATCGCTTGGCCGAGGATGGCTGGGATTGCCGATTGTCGATTGCCGATTGCTGATGGACATTGGAAGGAGTTGCCGCGTCACTTCTTCAATCGACAATCGGCAATCGGCAATGAAAACCTGGTCTTTCGTTGCGGCCACTAGCCCGTGCTGTGAGGTCTCTACGACCATGACACAACAGTCGAGCACCGTTAAGTAGCCTAGCATGTTAGGTGCGGGTTGTCAAGAGTTCTTTTCGACCCTTTTCGAGGAGAGCGCCCGCTCACGTTCATGTTGCACTTCAACGAGTGGCGCGTACGGCACTCATTCGATGAGAAGACGACTTTTCAGGCCGAATCCCTACAAGCGCCGCAAGCGTCTGAGTCGCAAGCAATTGAGCTTACCTTCTTGATTTCTATTGTGAACTGTAAACTATGGACTGTGAGCTCTCCAGGAGGTCGCCAGTTGACAGTCGACAGTTAACAGCCAGGGCATTCTGATGTTTTTTGCTGTGAACTGTAAACTCTGAACTGTAAACTGTTCGTGTGATCTACCTCGACCACAACGCAACGACGCCGATTCTGCCTGCGGTGCTGGAAGCGATGATGCCGTACCTCACGACGGAATGGGGCAATCCGTCGAGCGCGTACAAGTTCGGCGCAAAGCTCAAATCGGTGATCGAGACGGCGCGCGAGCAGGTTGCCGAATTGATTGGGGCGCACCCGATGGATGTCATCTTCAGCTCGTGTGGGACGGAAAGCAACAATGCCTCCATTGCCGCCGCGCTCAAGGCCAACCCCGGAAAACGCCATATCGTCACGTCCCAGGTGGAACATTCCTCGGTGCTGAACTATTGCATGGCACTCGAGAAAACAAGCTACGGGAGTCCCCTCCTGGATGAGGAGGGGTGCAGGGGTGGTCGCCCGAAGGAGGATGGCTACCGCGTCACCTACCTGCCCGTTGACCGCGACGGCTTGCTGAAATTGGCTGACCTCGAAGCTGCCATCACTGATCAGACTGCCTTGGTGTCGCTGATGTGGGCGAACAACGAAACGGGCGTGTTATTCCCTGTCGAGTCAATTGCGGGAATTTGCCGTTCTCGGGGCGTGCTGTATCACTGTGACGCGGTGCAAGCAGCGGGCAAGGTGGAGATTGACGTGCGAAAGATTCCGGCGGACTACCTTTCGCTGACGGGCCACAAATTTCATGCGCCGAAAGGGATTGGCGCGCTGTATATCCGTCGCAAAGCGCCATTCACGCCTTACGTTTACGGCGGGCATCAGGAGCGCAACCGGCGCGGCGGTACGGAGAGCGTGCCGCTGATAGTCGGCATGGGGAAGGCCGCCGAACTGGCCCGCAAATACTTGCCGAATTATGAAAAGAAAGTGCGCCCGCTGCGGGATGAACTGGAGGAAGGTATTTTAAGTTCGATTCCGGACACGGAGTTGAACGGCCACAAAACGCAGCGACTGGCGAACACGGCCAACATTACCTTCCATGGCATCGAATCCGAATCTCTGTTGATCCTGCTGGATAAGGAAGGAATCTGTGCCTCGTCGGGTTCGGCGTGCCTCGCCGATTCCGATGAGCCATCGCATGTCATCAAAGCTATGAAACCAGGGTCCCCTGCCTCACGGGAAATGATCCGCTTCTCGCTTGATCCGGCAATAGCCAGGGGAGACATCAAAGTAGCAGCGGCGGCAGTCGAATGTGCCGCGACAGTGCTGAGGGGGACCATGTCCATTTCGCGTGCACCTCAAGCGGGGGGCGGCGGCAGTTTCTGAGGGAGAGAGTAGTCCGGGTCCCTTCTGACCTCGCGCAATGTATCGGTTAACTCTATCTCCTCTTTCGGCTTCATCTGGTGCATTAAATACAGGCACAGCTCGACAGCGGCCTTCCTGGCCTTACCCGACGCCTGGATTTTGCCTCTATTCCACAGTACCCCATCGAGAACCCCGCCAGGATTCTCGAAGTGAAGAGTCTCTAGCGCGTATTGGAGCATATTCAGGGTGCCCCTGCCGGCAAGATAAGCGTACAGGCGGGCAAGCACCTCGAGCCCGATGGGCCGAAAGAAGAGGTTCCGGTTATTGTCGCGTTCTTTCCGTAGTGTCGTGTCCTTTCGATGAAAGTAGCGGTTCAGCGAAGGCTCATGCTCGATAACGAAATCGAAGAACTTCGAGACGATCTGGTGGAAGGCGAGTACATTCCCGGGGGCGTTTTCCAGGGTCCGTCTGGGTTTCTTGTATAGTCTCCTCAGTTTCTTGCAAACCGTGTAAATCGCCAGGAGGCTTGTAAATCGTTCAATGTCGTCTATAACGAGGTCTTTCTTCCGCTCACTAACCGCAATCTCGCTGCCCTTTTTGAATGGAGGATAGGTCGTGTACAGCCTTCGGGTAACAATAGCGGAAAGGTCGTCCTCATCGATTACGACCTTGTCACCCTCAGAGACAGCAACGGCGTTCTTATTGACGTCGCAGAACAGGCGGCGCGTCCGAACCTTCCCCTCGCGCGTGTCAAGGTGTGCAACGAAAATTACCGGATACTGGTCTTCGCCGATGCGCTCAGGATTCTTGTTGTATGCCTGTTTTATTCCCTCGACCCTGTGTTGTCCGTCGATTGCGAACATCTTCTCGTCACCAGCAAAGATCAACAGTCCGAGACTGTCTTTGAGTTCGCTCGACTCCTTTATAGCCAGCTTCCGGGTGACCGTGTCTAGGTCAAACTCCGCCCATTGCGGTAGTCCATGGAAAATCCCAACGATAATTGAATTGAAGAAGCGCGAATCTCTTCTGCCGAGGTACTCTGCAATCTTACTGACTCGGGGTTTGAGCGTACGTTGCAAAAAATCCTCAAGCGCTTTGGCCTCGCGGATTTCATGTGACGGTTTGATTCGTTGAGAGATGTCCTGGGATTTCAGCAGGGCACTGTAGTAGACCCAGTCACCCAGGAGACCGCGCAATGCCGGTACGCACCAATTTTCGCTCATAGTCAGAATGCCGGTTTAAGCGGCTTCATGTCGACCGGATAGGCTTCATCCGCGACAGGTGGAGCTAGATAGCCGTGCAACTTCTTCTCTACTTTCCTGAGAGTAGCTGCGGGCTTGTTCACATACGCGAAGTGAACCCGGAGTGCGTGAAGGTAAAGGCAGATCATGCGATGAATGTTACTACGCTTCTTTATCGCGGTTATTCGAGTAGGGAGATAGTCAGCCAGTCGCTCCCAGACAGATCTTCCAGTCCCTCGCGCATTAGATATCCCGATGTAGAGTGCGTAGCTTGGAAACCCGTTTACGCACATGTCGGGCTGAACCGAGAATATATAAATGCCGGGCACGTCTTCCGTCGCCACTGCCTTGAGTTTCGCTACCGTATCAACCTCAGCATATCGATAGGTGTTCCATTCTAACTCAAAGATCCATCCGGGGGGTTTGTGTCTTTTCCAGTGCTTTGGGTCAACCCAGAACAGATGTTGATATGACCCGGCCCGAGCAGCATCTGGCAAGGACTGGAGGTAATCATGCCCTTCCCACAGGGGGGCATCGAGCGGGTCGAAGGTCGCCGGCTTAGCAGACACTCATTTTCCTCCATCCTTCCAAAACTGCCGGGCCACACCTGTAATGAGCTTCCCCTTTAAGCGCAGGACGGCTTCGCCCTTATCGAACTTCTGGTGAATGACGCCACCGAGAATCATCTTCTGATCGGAGTCGTTCAGCGTCTGCGGAGAGAAGTGGGCGCCGCACTCGGCGAGTTCGGCAAAGTTGGTTTCGTTCGCGCCGGTGGTCAGAAACTTGTCAGCATCTTGCGACGCCAGCCAGACGGGGAATCCCCAGGACCGGCCCTGGCGGGCGAGAGCGCTCAGTAATCCAGCCTTGCTTTCCTTCGGCAGCAGAAGGTGTGCCTCGTCCACAAACAACACCATCTTAATGGGCTGAACCCCGTTCACCACGCCCAAATTCTGGTTCAGCTTGTTGATTAACAAATTGAGAATCAAGGCGACCGCCAGAGCCTTCGTGTCGGTATCGTTACCAAACTCTTTAAAGTCGATTACCAGCGAGCCGTTCAGCCATTCCTCCGCACTTATCGCCTCATCTGCATTGGCAAATAGATGTAACCTTTCGATTTTCTGGACGATTGCTAGATCGACTCCGTCCGCTCCGCTGTTCGCCAACTCCTGTTCCAATGACTGAAAGTCCGGCGAGGCGAGGTGCTCATAAGCGTCAGCGATGCTGCGTTCCTGCTTTGCGCCTAATTGGGGAGCAAAATAGCGAATGAGGCTCGCAATGGCGTAAGCTACCTGTGCGTTCTGAGCTGGATTCGAGTGCCGGTATAGCGGGTTAATGGGCAAAGCTTGCTGGATCAATCGGACGTGCCTCGCGCCGGTCTGTTCGAGGAAACGCGTGCGGTTCTGGCGCTGTTGGGGATTGTTCGGATCGTCCTCGAGTTCCCCTTTCATGTCGAAGAAGACGAAGCGGACGCCCTGGGTGGCCAGTTGCGCTAGGAGATCGAGTGCAAGCTGGCTCTTGCCCGTTCCCGGCTGACCGGAGACCACCAGCAATCCATTGTTAGTGCCCGGACCATTGACGGACCATTCCGGGGCATCGATAAGGACTTTCAGCTTTACTTCAGCCTCCACCACCGGCAGGGAAACAATTGCCTGCGCCGCTCGCTCGCCGACGTAGGTACCCGTTCCGACCTTGAGCAGCTCGGCCACGAATTTCGCTTGGTCGTTGCCGGAGTACTCCCACATCTGCTTCAACCTTTGGCAACCGAATTCAAAATGCCTCCGGAATTCCTGGCGATAACCCACCTCATCGAGTGCGATCCCACTGCGGTGATTTAGGGCTGCCCGGACAACATCCTTAAGCTCGTCGCCGACCACTTGCTCGTCGTTGAGCGTGACCCCCTTTGAATCCTTGGGCTTAAACTCTGGAGGTACGCCCTCACCTAAGGCAAGGAAAAGCGCAGCGCGCCCCAGGACAGCTTGATTGCGTGCACCGACTCGGGGGAAAACGTTTTCTATGAAATTGTGTGCTTCTTCACTCGTGTCAAATTTCACCGAAGTTTGCCCCTCGTTTCGGCTTCGTTCTCTGCGCGCATACGCTGGTATGCCTCACGCGTCAAACGGAAATATTCCTCATAAACGCCGCGGTCGGCTACCAGCATCTTGGCCGCCTTTCGTGCTGCCCGGTTGAACTCTGCTGCCATCTGCCAATCCAGGGTACTGTGAAAAATTTCCTCGCGCATAATGTGCTCGATCATCACCGCGTCCTCCTGGCTGCAACCGGTAACTTCGATGATGTCTTTTTCATATCCGTCCATAATCTTCCCTTTCGCTTACACAACTTGTCCGAAGTAGTCACTCGTGATGCGCACCTGGTAATCGATGCTCTCGCCCTCACCATGCGGGTGCAAAGTGTAGACTCGCGCCAGGCGGTCTCGGATCCTTTCGAATAACGGTCCTTCAGGATCGACTTCGGCATTCGTGGAAAGAATAACAGACTGGTGGCCGCTCAGGTAAAGCTGGTCGAGCACGTTGGAGCGGACCTCTTTATCGAGCCGCGCCAGTGGAGTGTCCACCACAAGGGGCGGAACCAGTTTCGCCAAGCGCCGTAGCGCCTCGTAAAACGCAAGCATGCGAACTTGGCGTTGGCCCGCCGAGGTGTTCGTCTCCTCCCACGTAACCCGCCTACCGTCCCTCCGAATTAGGAAACATTGCCAATGGCTATCGAACTCCATACCCTCAAACTCGCGCGTCCGTTCCGTAATTTCTGACCAGAGTTCCCCGACCTGTTCGGAGATTCTCTTCCTTAGCCGGATGGCAGCTTGAGTCCTAATTTCGCCCGCAGCCTCGCGGTACCGGCTGGCAAGCGAGGCGAGACTCTCGCCCTTCTCGGCGCGCTCGACGACCTCGCGCTGATTCGTTTCCTGGCGTTTGAGCTCGGCCAATTCAACCTCAAGCCGCGAAACCTCCGCAGCAATCTCACTGAGACGCTTCACGATTTGGTTTTGCGTACTCCTAAGTTCTCCCCGTTTATCGTATAGCTCCGCACCACGCTTAAAAGCAGCCGTGTCCTGTTGCATCTGCTTGATTTTCTGGTCGAGCTCACGAAGCTCCGCGTCCATGTACTCGATACGTGCGCACATCTCGGCCAGTTCGCCGAGTGAACCTGCGGTCGCAAGCCGCGCACGAATCTGTGCGCTCGTGTCGCTACGTTCAGCGACAAACACTCTCTCAGACATCCCTTCTGGGGGCGGATGAAATAGCCGATGGAGCGCATCTTCGAGCCGCTTCAGATAGAACGATTCAATGTCGGGCTGCAACGTAAACTCCGCCGGCACAGCCCCGAAGACATCATTCTTGATTTGGGGAATTTTGGGCTCAACGGCAGACCTTGCACTTTCCCAGTCCCGCCGCCGTTCCTCTGAGCAAAGATAGTCGTGGAGGTCGGTGCGATAGTTTCCCAGCAAATAGACTGGAATTGCCAGCTCCCAGGCGCCGCCAAGCTTTGTCTCAAGCTCTGATTTGGCCTTGGTCAGTTCGTTCCGCCGCTCCTGTGCTCGCTGGAGGTCGTCCGGGTCAACGGCACCGAGCGTGCTGAAGTCATCTACGAGCTGAGGGGGGGCGATTCGGGAAGAAAAGACTACTGGTGTTCAAAACCGTGGCGTTGGCGGTGCCACCTGAGAGACTCGCAGTCGGGCAAGTAGTGCTGGTTTTGGGGGCGAAGTATGGAGCTGCCCGCGCGGGGCTTCAGAAGATGCGCGGCATCACCACGTTCATCAAAGCGGTCCTCTGCTACTAGAATATTGTAATCGTTGCTGATTGACCAAAAACCCTGGTCGAACAGCCAGTGGGCGGTTTTTGATAGCGCGATGCCATTCGTGGGGTGGTTGCTGCCGCCTTGCTTGAATTGATGGATGTGGGCGGCGTCGAGCACAGTCTTACCGTTCAACGCGATCATCCGGTAACGTGTTAAGGCACAGGTGTAGTCGTAGGCGGGCAGCACGCGCACCGCGAACTTGGCGTCTCGCTGGCTCTCGGACTCCCTGTCCGGCATAAACCGGCTGGCATCTGCGCCAACTACGTCTTCTGGAGGAACCGGAAGTTCGACAAGGCTGTAAAGCTCCGCCCTTTCCTCCGGCTGAAAGTATTTTGCTATCAGCGTGCGCCGAGCCAGCAAACGAAACTCCGCTTGAGCGAGGCAAACAAGAAATGAAACATCCAACTGTGCGATTTCTGAGATATGCCGATCTGTGGCAGGGTGTCCCCCTGCATCGAGCGGCTGCCAGAAGCCCTCTGATTTAAGGTGGTAAAACGGAAAAGTCAGATCAGCTTTTGTCTGGCGTCGCGGCGCAACGACTCGCCAGTAGGAACTGTATCGAAAAGCAAGATCGCCATCGCGTTTTAGAAGCCCGCCATCGAGCTTACCTTCTTCCACTAAGTCGCAGAGCACAAGAAGGAGGATTGGTTTTTGCGGGGCATCCCCGAGCGCTGGATGGGCTTTGTCGGGCCGAAGTGATGTTATCCGCTCAAGCCACCGCGTCCACTCTGGGGACGCTGAGGTGAGAGGGCCAGTCATCATTTAGTTGTCCACGATCATAGATTTTTCGCGATTCAAATCATCCTTAAGAATATTCAGCAAGTCATCGGGGAGGCCGCGGGCGCGGTGGCTTTCGCTGTATTCTTCCACTTTGGCGACCATGCGCCGGAGGGTTTCAGCGCTAATGCCCTTCTCGGCCGCGACTTTGTCTTCTATTTCGCGTAACCGGCTAAGTTCGCTCAAGTCGGCGTTCATGATGACACCTTTCTGCCGGTTGACGATGCGCGCCACGCCACGCCCGTCGTCGGGGTCGCGGGCGGCCTCCCACATTTGCTGAATCAACAGCAATTCCTCGGGGCTGATAAGCTTGAGGCCGACTTCTTCCTGCAAATCGAGCAGCTTGGTTAGGAGTTCGCGACGGGCGGAGATCAAGAGTGGCCCGGGGCCCTGATTGCCGTTCATGCGCCGGGTGTCGCGTTTGCCGTTGGCGGGGTCGCGGTAAAACAGAAGCGTTTCGCGGAATTCGATCAGTTTTTCCATGCGCTCGTCGCCGCTGGCCAGCAGTCCTTCGCTGGCCTTGTCGCGATCAACCACAGTACACGTCCAGCAGCCGAAACGGCTGTTGCCGCAACTGGGCGTGCTGGTGTCGATTTGGATTGGGCACTCACCGTTCGAGGCGCTGGCGTAAAGCTTGTAGAGGGGGCGATTGTCTCCACCCCAGGGGTTGGGATTCTGGAGCAGGTAGGCCCAAACCTCTTCGGTCGAGAGGAATTCAATGGGATTCGAAACCCACACACGGGGTAAGTCAGGATGCCGCCGCAATCCGTTACGCGTTTGGCGCGCCGCCATGGTTTGGGCCCGGGTGGAGCTTTCGGCGCGGCGCGCGCCGAGGTGCAGGATGGCCTCTCCCCAATGGCCAACCCGCTGCTTCACCAAGGCATTGACCGGATCAATCTTCATCCGCTGGGTGCACCAGCGGAAGGTGCGGTTGGGGGGAGGGTAGCCCCGTCCGATGATGTTGACCCAAAAGGATTCTTCGATGAGCGGCTTCAGCAGGTTGGCGTCGATATTCAGGTTGTGCTGCTCGGAGCACTTCCGCATGCGGTCCAGTGTGCCTTCGATCATTTCGGCGATGGCGGGAATCTCCACGCGCGTGTCCGTGCAAAGGACCGAGATGGGCTTCTTTCGCTGCTCGGCGGGGATGGACAGAACGGCGTCGAAAATCAGCGACGCCAGCATCGTGCTGTCCTTGCCGCCGCTAAAACCGACCAGCCAGGGCCGCTTGTCTTCCCGATAGAGTTGCTCGAGAGAAGCTTTGATCTCCTGAAACATTCGCCGTCCCCTTGCGGGGAGTATGCACCCCCCGACCTAGATTTTCAAGTAATGTCTTTAAGATAGCATCATTGGCAGCCGGCGGAAAAGCGCTTCGCTTGCCCGGGAACCATGCCGGACGGGTGCCTCGTCGGATTCGGCCCGATAAACGCCCTTTCCACGCCGGAATGCAGCCGGCCGCATTGCACTGCGCCGGTTGACGGCTAACCGACTTCTCAGGCGGATTCGCGCCTCTTGGTTTGACAACCGCATTCTTCGGTGCTGCGCGCGCTTGCGCCTCCTAGCTGAGTTTACTCAGCACATACTTGGCGGGAATCTCGCTAGCGACTGACCGGGATTTAAGATATTGTTGTAGCGTTTGATTAGCTCTTCGGCCCGGCGCACGACTGGCAGCAACAACCTGAGACATCGAGTGATCGCCAAGACCATCTCCCATTACCGCATCGTTGAGAAGCTGGGTATATGATCGAGGGTGGCCAGGGGGGCAAATCGGAAGTCCTGGGTAAGATCTTCCATGTACGGGAGCCCGAAATGGAAATTGCAGCTAACATAGTGCGGCCGGGCCCGCCGCGCCCGCTGTTGAGAGTGAAGGACTTGGGGTGGTTGGTCTACCTCTACCCTGGGAGGTGGCTGGCCCGTTTTCTGCCGCCGAGCTGGATGTACGCGGTTGGCGATGCGTTGGCCTGGTTCGCATCCTTCGCACTGCGCGCACCTCGCCGCCGCTTGATGGAAAGGCTTGCGCTCGCCTTCCCCGCGGAGGCGGGGAGCTCACGGCTGGAGCAGATCGCGCGCAACTATTTCCGGAACGCCGTCCGCAGATTTCAAGATGACCTAGTCATGGAGCGGCACGCGCCTGCAAGCCGCCCAAGCACTGCGGAGTTGGTGAACCTCGAAAACCTCACCGCCGCGCTTTCATCGGGCCGCGGTGCGCTTCTCATCAGCGGCCACTTTTTCGCCAGCCGAGTCGCCAAACGCTACCTCCACTCCGTTGGTTACCCCGCACTTTCAGTGCGCAACCACGAGCCGCCTGATGATTGGGCGGGCCGGTTCGGCAAGCGGTTCGTGCAGATGCGCTACGTCAAGTTCCTCGCCGGGGTTTTGGGAGAGGAAGTGGACGTGCACGACCCGGACTCGAGCCTCAAAATGCTTGCCCGGCTGCGTTCGAACGGGCTGATCGATCTCCACATGGATGCCTCGTTTTCGCGCGAGCTTGTGCCCCTCGATTTCCTCGGGACGCCGCGCCCCTTTCCAACCGGTTTTCTTCACCTCGCATGGATTGCGCGCGCTCCGCTAGTTCCCATGCTGTGCCTGGGCGATTCACGGAGGCTCCGGATCGAGTTCGGAACGCCTGTCCACCCATGCGAGTGGCAGAACCGCGCGCGCTTCGTGGAAGATGGGCTCGCACGAATGGTGAAGACGCTCGAAGAGCAAGTGCTGAGAGCGCCCGAGCAGTGGGATGCTTGGATTCGCTGGTGAGTGGAGGTTCGCGATGAGCTCGAACGACGTCATTCTGCAACAACTGCGGCAGCTTTCCTGCTCTGTGCTCAATCTGAACCTGTCGCCCGAAGAAATGGCCGGATTGATCCGCCTCGACGAAGTGGCCGGGATCGATTCGCTCACGATTCTCAATGTCGTCACCGCGGTGGAGAAGGAGTTCAGTATCACCCTGACGGAAGCGGAGTTGAAGACCGAGGTACTGTTGGACCTTCCGCGGTTGGCTGCATGCGTTGCCTCTCTTCAGGAGCGCTCATGTTGAGAGCTGCCTTCGACAAAGTTGCCGCGCAGCAACCCGATGCTGTCGCCGTCATCGATCACGGGACTGCCATTTCTTACTCCGAACTTCGTTTGCGGAGCGGGCGCTTTGCGCGTCTGCTCGCAGACAGGGCGGGTCTTCAACGCAGGGACCGCCTGGCAGTGTGCCTTCCCAACTGCTGGGAAGTCGCGGCGGGCGTGCTTGCCTCGGCGGGCATGGGCGCCGTCTGGGCGCCGTTCCACCCCGAGTGGCGGCCGCGCGAGATCGCCTGGCTCGCCTCGCAACTGTCGCCGCGCGCTCTCATTGCGCGCAGCGACATGCTGGGACAATGGCGCGAATCGGGAGCGCTGCCCGCCACGGTGGTGTTGATCGATGAGGCCGATGTGCGCGACGCACTTCTCACCTCCACGGCCCTTCTGCCGCCCTCGCCGCAACCGGAGAGCGAGCCTTGCGTCTGCTTCCCCACATCCGGGTCCACCGGCCGCCCACGCATTGTCTTCCGCTCCGCTCGCAATCTGATCTCGGCGCAGAGTTCCACTGCCAAGGCACTCGGCTTGGGCTCGGGCATGCGCCAGTTGAGCGCCGTCCCTTTCTATCACTCCGGGGGCTTCGACAACTGTCTCCTGCTGCCGCTGCTGTACGGCATGTGTGTGACGCTGCCGGACTCCTTCGCGCCGGCGGAAGTGGAAGCCGCCATCCGAGATCATTGGATTCAGGTGCTGATGGGATCGCCGTTCGTCTATACAATGCTCGCCGAAAGCGGCGCCACCCGCGCTTCATTTGAGAGCGTGGAGGTTGCCGTCTCCTTCGGCGCGCCAATGCCGCCGAAGACTGCCGGCGCTTGCGAGTCGATGCTGGGCCTGCGGATTCGGCAGCTTTACGGCTCCACCGAGACTGGCGTGATCGCCATTCAGCGTGCGGGTTCCTTCTTCCGGCCCGGACTCGCCGGCCATCCCGTCGAATCCGCCGAGGTCCGAATTCTCGGCGAGCACGGCGAATTGCTGGGGCCTGGTTGCACCGGCAACCTTGCGGTGCGCGGCCCGGGCGTCATCTCCGCCCACTTCGATCCCGTTGATTCGGACGCCGAGAGATTCCAGGACGGCTTCTACATCACGGGGGACTTAGCTCGCCTGGAACCAGAGGGCGAGCTAATCTTATGCGGCCGCTCGAAGGCGATCATCAACATCTCCGGCATCAAGGTAGATCCCGTCGAGATCGAGCACGTGCTGCTGCAGATGCCCGAGATACGCGCCTGCAACGTGCACGGTGTGCGCGACGAGCGGCAAGGGGAAGTGATTGAAGCGCTCATCGAACTCCGCCCGGACTGCACTCTCACACGCCGTGCTGTTGTCGCCCATTGCCGAGCCCACCTCTCGGAATCGAAAATCCCACGGCGTATCGAGTTCACCGCCGCTACCCCGATGGACGCCGCCGGTAAGAAACGGACGGAGTGGGCTCCCGCCCGGGAGTGATTCCCCATGGGTGGCGCACTTCCGCCATCAACACCAGGGTCCTCTTTCCCTAAAAAACCCGATTCATAATCGCGCCTTGCAAGTCGAAGAGATCCTCGATAACTTGGTTCCGGATTCTCTATCTGTTTTAAGGGCTTAACCATCGGCGACGAAATGGTATCGGGAAAGATCAAACAAACTCGAGGGCTGCCCGTTCGCAAAACTGGTCGGAGGACGCGAGCAGCCTGTATTTCCTGTGGAAGGCCCTGGAGAAATCCCGAAACGCCTTGAATTCATAGACGGTTGAGAACTCGTCGAAGACCACAATCTGTCCAGGAGACAGAAGGTGGTTCAGAGTGCTCAGGAGATACAGTGTGGATGTGTAAAGATCGGCGTCGCAGTTGATGACCAATCGGTTCTTGGGGACGAACGTGTTCAGGAAAACCGGCAGGGATTCCTGAAAGATCCCTTTGATGAAAGTCACTCTCGGATCCCGGATTTCCGGGGGCTTGCCCCCCATGCCCCAGGTCCCTCGCGGAATGACGCTGGTAAAGAACCTCCAGTCCTCGGGAAGCCCTTCGAAAGTATCAAAGCCGAAGAATCGCGAATCCGGATGTCGATTCAGGTCCGTCCAGGAGTTGATGGCATCTCCTTGATAGACGCCGAATTCCAGGTAATCGATCGGACCGTTGGCGGCGATTTCGTTGTTCAGATGCCGGTACAAATCCTGGCGCGATTCGAAGTGAACTGGAAACGGGTTTCCTCTCAGCCATTGACCGAGTTCCAGCAGGAGATTTAGAATCTCGATCCGGTGGGACGGAGGCAAGCCGGAGGCTGCAAACCCTTCCTTGATTCGCTTCATGATCCCGACATAGGTCATGTTCTTGCCCTCCCGCTTGCTGGATCCTATCCAAGAACCATGCCGCGCTTTCCCGCAATGCCCGCAATCAGGTTGAGATACTGGGTGATATAGGATTCTGCGCTCCACTTTTCCCGACACGCCGCATAGCCCTTCCCGCCCAGCGTTTTCCGCAGGGAAGGATCGAAGCATAAGCGATCCATCGCCGCAATCAGTTCTTCCTGAGTGTCATAGACGATCCCTCCGCCGCTTTCCGCTACGAGCTCGGGCATCCCTCCCCGGTGGCCGGCGATGACGGGAGTCTTGTGTCGGGCGGCCTCGATGATAACGAGCGGAGCGATCTCGTAACACAGGGAGGGAACAATCACGGCCACAGCATTCCGGTAAATGGAATGCAATTGAGGGTAGGGCATACGGCCGAGAAAGCGAATGTTGGGGCAGCCTTCCGCCATCTGCCGCAATCGGCGTTCCAGGTTTCCGCTGCCAACGATCCACAATTGGGCTCTCGGATAGCGACGGAAGAGCGGAATGAGCGTTTGCACGCCTTTCAGCTTCTCCAGCCTGCCGACATAAAGGAAATAGGAAGGCCCTCCGGGCCTCCCCTCCGCGCCTTCCTCGTCCGCCGAAGTCCCGTTGTCCTGAGTGGGCAGAAAAAAGGGGAGGTGGACGAAGGGAAGATCGAGTCCCTCACGCCGATGGACCTTTTCCGCGAAGTCGCTCAGGACGGCAAAGGCGTCGACGTGTTTCAACGCACGTTTGAGCATGCCGGAATAGCGCCACCACTGAGGTGGTCGCTTGTGAACCAGGGTGCAAGCGAGGCAAAACTTCCCGAGACAGGGCGCGGCATTGAACCGGAAAAGCATATGGCTGGGGCACACCAGCCAATACTCATGCGGAGTGTAGAGCTTGATCGCGTTTCCATATCCCAGGATTTTCGGACCGCCGACCAGTGAGATGTTGTGGTAATGAATGACATCAAATCCGGCCGATACGATCTTCCTAATCCGGCCCCGTTGGAAGAGCGGATATCCCGTCTGCTGGGCGCTGAGTGGGGAGAGAAATCCCCACCGGCTTTTGAGACCGTGGACTCTGACGTTCGGGTGGTCCTCGTAAAGCCCGCAGGGATCCTTACCTCCCAGCGCGTGATAGGAGTCCAGGCAATGGATTACTTCCACGTGATGTCCCCGCCGGGCGAGCTCATTTGACAGTCGGTGGACAAAGACGGCATCCCCGCCGAAATGATAGGGCGGGTAAAACGTGGTGATCATACAGAAGCGGAGCGGACGGGCGATCATTTCCATGGGCTCTTCATTCCGCTAGAACCATCAGGGAGAACCCGTCGAGCAGACGGGCAACCCATTCCCGATCTAGGGTAAATAACACCTTTTTCATTGACTTCAGCAGGGACCTCTTCCATCCGAGAGCTTGGGTCGAGATCGGTGAGAATGAATGGAATGAGTCCGTGATTTTATAGCCGGAATCCTCGAGGGTGGCCAGGGCCGTCTCTTTCGTAAAGTAGTGGAGATGGCCGTAAGATTCTCGCGCCCGGAGAATGGGGCGGCTCTTGCATAGGACCGATTGGACGGAGAGGTTTAACGGGATACGGAAGATTTTGTGGGTTCCTCTGGACTGCAGTTTTCTCAGAAAGCCCATATAGTCTTCCACGTGCTCGAAAACGTCAATCGCAAGCACGAGATCAAACCGGGCGCCTTCTTCGGGAACGTCGCCGAGAATGAAATGGAGGTTCTTTTTCTCCCTCAGCCGGCACAGAGCTAATACCTGCTCGGAGATGTCATAGCCTGTGAATTGAACGGAGGCCTCGAATTCCTGGGACAGCAGGTCCAGTATCCCACCCGAGCCGCAGCCCACTTCGCAAATCGACCTAGGTCGGAGCCCGTTCCTCGCCAGCAGGGTAATGATGTCCTTCGCCTTATAGCTCGCGTCTTCCGCGTGCCACGTTGGGTTCTTCCGGAGGTAGCTGCCGTCGGTATAGGTCTTGGCAGATGGGCCGTACATTCTCTCTTGCTCCTCCGGTCGTCCTGGTTAGACAAGCTCCAGATCGCTTCTTTTCCGTCTTACCATTCCCAGGCGCAGCCCGATCTCTCGGATCCACGAGATGGGACTGAGGTCCAGATTGAGGGTGTAGCGGCAACTGCAACCTGGGCAGTCTTTCGACAGCGCTTTCTTGAGCAGGGCGATGTACTGCTCGGAGCGCAAGATATCGTCGATTTCCTGCATTCGCAAGTTGCCGGCGGTTTCCATGGAGCAACAGGGGCGAATATCCCCGTTGGGCCGGATGCAGACCTTCAACAACGTCTGAAAGCAAGGCATTTTCCTCTGATGAGGGTCATCGAAATACCGGCATATCCAGGCCAGGTGATCCAGCCTGGGCATAAGGCGGGGGTGTTCGAGACGCTTCTGTTTGAGCCATTCGATCAGGGCCGTCAGGGCTTTTCGATTTTCGGGATCAAGCTCATACTGCTCCCGGGAGAAATCGGTGGCGAAGAAGTGATGAGTGAAGTTGATGAGGTTGAAAACAACTGTAAGGTTGTTGGAGAGCGCGAATCGCACAACTTCGGGGACTGCCGGGATCGTGCGCTTCATGATCGTCGTCGTGATGCCCAAGTGAAGCTGCGAGCTGGCCCGGTTCATGAGAAGGCGTAGAGCCGTCAATACTTTTCCGGAAGCATCCTTGACCCCTCGAATCTCGTCGAAGTCGTCGGTCAGCGTGTCGAGGGAAAGATGGAGGGACGCCACCTTCGACGCGGCTAGCGCCCTGGCGATGTCCTCAGTTACAGTATACGCGTTGATGGTGAGATGAGTCCGCAGCCCGAGCTCCCCGGCGAATTGGATGAGCTCGAAGATGTCGTCCCTCAGGAAGACGTCGCCGCCGACGAAGTAGATGATCTCCACACCCGCTTTCCTGAGGCGAAGGATGACGTCTTTCAGCTCGCGAGTGTCCATCTCGTCATGATCGTCCTCCCGCCATTGGGTGCACGTTCGGCACCGGCCTGAACATCGGGTCGTCACCCAGAAATTCGCGTAGAGCGGTCGGATGCCGATTCGTCGGACGATATCCGGATAAAGCCCGGCGAAATTGGAGCGAATGACCTCCCGAGCGATCCTGATTCGAGAAATCGGCATGGCCGACTTTACCTCTCCCCAGCTTTCGGATGGAGAAGAACCGCATTCATGTCCGGGGCGGTTCTTTGCCATCACCCATAGATTCTATGCTTCAGAACTTCGGTGTAAAGCACGATCTGCCCCGGCCTCGAGCCTGGCATAGCTTCCAAGGTTCTAGGCCTGGAAGGGCGATTTGTCCGCGATGGTGAAGCCATGGCCTATTCATATTCTAGCGCTGGAAGACATGTCAACACAGGTTCCGGACGACGGTTCTCATTGCCGCTCAATTCCCATAGACCGCACGTGGCACAACCCTTCCTTCCGTAGCTTCCGGTTCAACCTCACCCACCGGCGGTCAGGGCCGATCTGAAAACCGTCAAGGCTGACAAGGATAGACAGGCTGTGGCACTATATATGGCTAAGCTCCTGTCCCCGACCCTGATGAAACTCACGGTGATCATCCCGGTTCATAACGGCGGCGTGGATTTCGGTCGCTGCCTCCGAGACTTGATGAGATCTCAGACTCGACCGGATGAGGTCATTGTCGTGGATGACGCCTCCGCCGACGCCTCTGCCGAGGTCGCCCGACGCTATGGGGCACAGGTCGTCCGCCTGTCGCCGCCCCCCCACGGTCCCGCTTTTGCCAGGAACCGCGGCGCCGAAATCGCCCACGGCGAGATTCTGTTCTTCACCGATGCCGACGTCCTGCTGCATCCTGATGCGCTGGGGCTGGCGATAGAAACTCTGCAGAGGGACACTACGATTGATGCCTGTTTCGGGTCCTATGACGACATGCCGGTGGCCGACGGACTGGTGTCGCAATACAAGAACCTGCTGCATCACTATGTCCATCAGCACGGGGCGGAAAGCGCGGGCACCTTCTGGACCGCCTGTGGAGCCATTCGCAAGACATCGTTCCAGGAGGCGGGGGGCTTTAGTGAGGACTACAAGAAGCCGACCATTGAAGACGTTGAACTGGGAACCCGTTTGCGCTGCCAAGGTAAGAAGATCCGACTGGTAAAAGGGATGCAAGCCACGCACCTCAAACGCTGGACGTTCCGCCATCTCCTGCGTTCGGACATCTTACAGAGAGCGGTTCCGTGGTCACGTCTGGTCCTCGCCGAGCCGCGAGCATCGAAAGATCTCAACCTCAATGCCTCGGCACGATGGAGTGCGGCCGCCGTCCTGGCATTCATTCTGACCTGCATCTCCGGCTTCTTCTTTCCCCTTTTCTTCACGGCCGCTGCTGCCATGGCATCGGCTCTGTTTCTATTGAATCTCGACCTCTACCGTTTTTTCAAGCGCAAACGCGGGTGGTTTTTTGTTGTTCGCGTCATCCCTCTGCATTGGTTCTACTTCTTCTACAGTGCCATGACGTTTGCCACCGTGGTTGCCGTGGCGATACCAAGTGGAATTTTCCGGCGTGGCATACGTGCCCACCAGCACAACCTGACTGGAGTCACAAAACCTTCCGAAAAGAGCCCCAGGGGGTAGATACAAGCGCAGAATTCGTGCCTTTCAAACTCTGCGGCTTTTAGTTAAGGCCATTTCTCATTGAGGAGGATGACACCCTGTGTGGGGCCTCAAATTATGTGGCGAAGTCGAGAGCCGGTGTGTTGACCGCCAAGCGCTTAATTGGTTCCTGATACGTTCTAATCTCGAAGCGAAGCACGAGAAAGACAAAACACAAAAAGGGGACATTTCTAAAGAGGCTTGACACCCGCAGACCGTCAGCTTGAGCGGCACGGGCACGTGACTTAGGCTCTACGGGGTGTCGCTCGGCTTGGGCGCAGAGCCCGAGGTCACCACGAGCGTTGCCGTCAATGTCACGATGCTATACAATTCCTTTTGAACTGTGGCGGTCGAGGGGTCCACAGCCCACTCGACCGGCTGCGGGTGCCCGTAATCGGCAAGGCAGGGAGGATTACCGTGCAAGAAAACCTCTGGTTTGCATTGCTTGGTTACGAATGCGGGGATCACGTCCAGGAAATGGTTTTGAAGGGCTTCGAGGAAGGCAGGTTGGGGAAATGCCATGGAAGACGAAAGGGCTGATATGAAGATGACGAACTCGCGTTTCGGAACGAGGCTGGCTGTAGCCCTGGCTGGGGCGACGGTATGGGGTGTGGCGGGCAACGGGAAGCTGCCGGCGGCCGGTCCCCCGCAGGCCGAGATTACCAACGGCCAAATCCGGGTGAAGCTCTACCTGCCCGATGCCCGGAACGGATACTATCGCGCCACCCGGTTCGATTGGTCGGGAGTCATTGCCGGCCTCGAGTATAAAGGGCATAACTATTACGGACCATGGTTTAACAGGGTCGATCCGAAGGTACACGACTTCCGTTACGAGGGGGCGGAGATTGTCGCCTCGCCCTGTACCGGGGACACAGGTCCCGTCGAGGAGTTTCAGACTAATGGGAGCGCCCTGGGATGGGACGAGGCCAAGGCCGGCGGGACTTTTATCAAAATCGGCGTGGGGGTGCTTCGGAAGGACGAGGGCAGCTATGACGCTTTCAAACAGTACGAGATCGTAGACCCGGGCAAATGGACCGCCAGGAAGCATTCGGATTCCATCGAATTCACGCAGGAGCTTGCCGATCCGTCATCGGGCTATAGTTATGTTTATCGGAAGACCGTGCGGCTAACAAGAGGCAAGGCGGAGATGGTGTTGGAACACAGTTTGAAAAATACCGGCCGCCGCACCATCCAAAGCAGTGTGTACAATCACAATTTCCTGGTACTCGATAAGCAGCCCCCCGGTCCGGATTTCTCCGTCACGCTTCCCTTCCAGATTCAGTCGCCCGAGCCGCCCAACCAGGAGCTTGCCAAGATTCGCGGCAACCAGATCGTTTACTCGAAGGCGCTGGAGAATCAGGAGGTCGTGGAAATCCCCATGTTGGGGTTCAGCGACAGCCCCCAAGACAACGAGATCCGCATCGAGAACAGCAGAGTAGGGGCCGGCATGAGAATCAGCGGAGACCGTCCGCTATCGTCCGCAAACCTGTGGTCGATCCGGAGCGTGCTGGCCGTGGAACCCTTCATCACCATGACGATCGATCCCGGCAGCGAATTCACCTGGAAAATGTCGTACGAGTATTACACCCTCCCATCGAATGTGAAGTGACCGCCAGCCGCGCCGCTTCGCGCCCGAGGGATCCCCGCGGTGCTGCTTGGCAGCGCCAATTCTCGGGGTCGGGCGTTTCCCGGCCACCTGGCGGCAAACATCGCTAGACGCAAGGCGATTGCCGAGGAGCTATTTCCTCGAACCCCGTATCCGGGGAGTTTGCATGATTGCTGGTGGGAAGGGCTGTTACCAACAGTTATGCAGCGACCCTGGCCTGCGACCATTTTCCGGGAAGGCGACTTTTCAGGCCGAATCTCTGTTAGCGGCAGAACCTCATGACCGGCAGTAACTTGCAGTGAGACGAGCGAATAGATTCTTCTGCGACCACATGAGAGTATTTTCCGAGTGGGCGACCATCCGATCGGAATGCGGTGGAAACCAGGCCCCGTCGGAGTTCAATCGCGACGCGGGTTCGACAAAGGCTG
>Ga0116136_1000334_pt1 | contig 30074 bp, 39 predicted proteins | sample June2015DPH_20_5_FD_88972 | JGI IMG/M metagenome (GOLD analysis project Ga0116136, IMG submission 88972) | Peatland microbial communities from SPRUCE experiment site at the Marcell Experimental Forest, Minnesota, USA - June2015DPH_20_40 | ecosystem: Environmental > Terrestrial > Soil > Wetlands... | reverse complement strand
TTGCAGCATTTCCTTGATGGGCGTAATGCCGGCCAGGGGTTCTTTCGAAAATGGAAATGAAATAGCCACCGCGCCCACAAGCTTGCCGTCAATGTAAACCGGACTTCCACTCATCCCGGCGATCACTCCCGTCTTCTCAAGCGGGCCTCCTGAAAGTCGCGCCAGGATGAGGTCGTGTTTGGGCGCCAGCACGTTCGTCAATACGCCGAGAATTTCGACCTGAAACTCTTCAATCTTGTCACCCTCGAAGATTGTACGGCCCACGCCCTTCAGGCCCGGCTTGACATCAGCGATAGGGAACAGTTGGATGTTGCTCTGGCACCAGGCAACCGGAGTCAGTGCCAGAGCCAACGAGAATGCGACGAGAATGCTTCGGAATGGCATAGTTTTCGAAGTCGGCTCCATTTATGCGGGCAAGTTTGTAGTCTACGAGCAATGCTAAGACTCGTCAAGCAAGGCTCACAAGGTGAGATTAAATTGGGAATTTGGGCTGCTCCCTGTAAACCTTCCGATACCTGACTCGTCTTGATGGAATAAGGAGCGGGCATGGTCCAGAATGAACGAGCCGCGGTTTTGATTCCCGTTCAGGAGAAGGCAGGCCTCGGGATGACTGCACTCGATGACTTTACGCCACTTGTACGGTCGCACCAGCGACGTATCTACCGAGCTCTGCTCGGCATGGTCCGAGACCCCGACGCCGCGGAGACTTTGACTCAGGAGTGCTTTTTGAAAGCATATCAGAGGCGCGCTTCCTTTAGGGGTGAGGCGAGTGTGGGCGTTTGGTTGCTCAAGATCGCCGTGAACTTGGCTCGCGATCACCGACGAAGCCGCCTGAGGGAATTTTGGCATAGATTGTCCTCATCGTCCGAGGATGTTGCGGACCTCGAGCAGAGGCTGCCGGACCCCCATGCGTCCCAGGAGCGGGTCCTCCTTGGACGCGAGGAGGTGGCCACGGTCTGGTCGGCGGTTGAAAAGCTCTCTTCCCAGCAGCGGGCGATCTTCATCCTGCGCTTTGTGGAGGAAATGAGCCTGGAAGAAATCGCCGAGGTGACTTCTCTGAAGGTAGGAACGGTTAAGACCCACTTGTTCCGTGCGGTGCGCGCGATCCGGCAGCGACTCAAGGGAGGTAGAGCAGGTGAATAACCATCTGAGCGAGGACCAAATCACTGAGTGGATGCTCGGCACAAGAGACGATTTCGTCAGTCGTCATCTTGCGACCTGCCATGCTTGCTCTGTCGCGGTGGAGGAGTTGCGCAGCACCATCTCCTGCTTTCGCGATTCGATTCATGCCACTGCCCAACGTGACAACAGTTTCTGGAGAGAGCAGCAGCTCGCCATCCGTGAACGGGTTTCCGTAAGAAATTGGTATCCATTACATTGGGCTTGGGTTGCCGCCATGGCAATGGTTCTGATTGCCGCTATATTCCTGACGCGCACTGCGAACCCTCCCCAAAATAAAGCTACGGAGGATGCGGACAAGGCTTTGTTACAGGAGGTTCAAGGAGACCTTGTACGTGAGGTTCCCGAAGCCCTGGCCCCCGCAGTCCTGATCGCCGAGGAGCGGAATGAAATCCTAACCAATAAAGACACTCAACAAATGAAGAGCACTTTAAGGAAAAGGAGAGAAATAAAATGAAAGCAACCCTAGTAAGCTTGACACTGGTGATCGCGTTCTGCGGGCTGGCCATCGCCCAAGACGCCCCTCCACCGGCCGAGGGGCCAAGCACCCAAATGGGCCCTCAAATAATCGCGGATCTCCGGGGCCCTGGAAAATGGTGGAAAGACTCCGCACTGATGAGCAAGATCGGCGTCAGCGATGAACAGGTCCAAAAGATCGAGAAGATCTTCCAGGCCCACCGCCTCGAGCTCATCGATCTCCACGCCGCTTTAGAAAAGCAAGAAGCGATCCTGGAGCCGTTTATTGAAGCTGATCGGCCCGACGAAGCCCAGGTGATTGCCCAGATCGACAAGGTTGCTCAGGCCAGAGCCAACCTGGAAAAGTCGAATGCACAGATGCTGCTCGCCATTCGCCGGGTTCTCACCGTCGATCAGTGGAAGAAGTTGCGCGACCTGCCGGGGATCACCACCACCCGCACCGGGCGGCGATTTGGGCCTCCTGCTGCACTGCCTCCAGGTCCGCCGCCTTCCGCTCCGCTGCCTCCTGGTCAGTAGGACCCAGAAAGTGGTGGAGAAACCGGCGCAGGGCCGCACGGTGAACCCTGCGCCGGGAGGGGACCGCCCTTTCTTTGAAAGCGTCAACCCGAAATCCTAAAACGCCGGTCATTCCCGCGAAAGCGGGAATCCAGTCCGTCGACAGCGCATTTCCCAAAGTTTGCGAAGTGGATTCCCGCTTTCGCGGGAATGACCGCGGCTTGCAATGCCCATGTCTCGCAAATGACACCTCTACCCTCCTTCCGGGACCCGACATCTTCCTGGCTCTCTCAGGTTATAATTGCAGGTTCTGATTTGTCCCATGAGAGCCATGCTCGAGCGTTACAAGGAGTGGATTCACGCGTGGGAAACCCGTTTGACGGAGCGGGATAAGAATCGAGTGGTGTCCCCCTTGGATTGGGGACTGGAGTGGACCGCAGGCTGGCCGCTCGCGAACGGCAACTTTCGGGCCTCAGACTGCGAGCCTGAAGAATTCCTTGGCAAGCTGAACGAAGAAATCCTTGCGCAAAGTGACGTCTTCTACGCTTACAAGACACCTTCAGACTTTCATCTGGAAGGGGACTGCCTGTTCTTTACATCTCCCGTCAGGACTCCGGTCCCGAATAACAACCGGGTACGAGCGCTTTGGTTTCCGGCAGGGCGGCGCGGGGCCGTGGTGGTACTGCCGCAGTGGAATGCAGGCCTGGAAAGCCACAACGCGCTCTGCCGCATCTTCAACATGCTTGGGATTTCGGCGCTGCGCTTAAGCTTGCCCTATCACGACCTTCGCAAGCCGCCGGAGATTGAGCGCGCTGATTATGCTGTTTCATCGAATCTGGGCCGGACACTCGATGCCGCCCGGCAGGCTGTGGTCGACACACGGTCGTGCCTGGACTGGTTAGAAAGCCAGGGGTGCCGCAAGCTTGGCATTGTGGGCACCAGCTTGGGCTCGTGCTACGCGTACCTGGCCAGCGCGCATGACGAGCGTTTGAAGGTGAACGTTTTCAACCATTGTTCAACGACTTTCGGTGAGGTGGTCTGGACGGGTCAAGCCACGCGTCACGTGCGCGCCGGGCTCGAGGCCAATTTAAGCCTGGACCGCCTTCGCCGCGCCTGGATGGCCATCAGCCCCATTGCCCATGCGCAAAAGTTGGCTCGCTGGCCCAAGAAGTCGCTCTTCATTTATGCCCTCTACGACTTGACTTTCCTGCCTGAGTTCTCGCGAAAGATCATCGCTGAATCAGTTCGTCTCCAGCTTGACCCTAAGGTGGCCGTGTTGCCCTGCGGCCACTACACCACGGGAGAGACGCCGTTCAAGTTCCTGGACGCCTATTACATGGCTTCCTTCCTCGATTCAGCTTTCAGCGAGGTTTGATGTACGAACCCGGTTTTTCTTCACTCATCTGCGCAATCTGCGGATTCGTTTTTGCGCGCTGAAGCGGTTTCGTAAAATAGCAAGCATTTGGAGACCATCATGAAGCTCACCAGAAATTCGGCAACCTCTCGACGCGACTTCCTCAAGATGCCGCTGGCCACGGGCGTCGCCGCGCTGGTCCCCGGGCAGGCTCGGGCGGCTGCTGCCGCCGCGATCGTACTGAGAAGCAACCTCGCGTCGGCCGCCGCGGCTTCGGGCCGGCGCACACTGATGAAACTCGGATGCCAAAGCGCTCCTACTAATGAGACACACCTCCAATACCTTGCGCGCTATGGGGTCCGCAATATCTGCGGATATCCTGAAATCGGCGAAGGCCGCCTTTACGCTACGGTGGACGAACTGAAGCGCATGCGTGATGGGGCGGAAAAATATGACATCTCCATCGACTGCATCGCGCCACCCTTTCTGGCGTCCACTCACATCGATCAGACACTACATCCCGCGATCGTGCTGGCGAACAGTCCCGAACGTGATCGCGACATCGAAGCGCTCCAAACCCTCATCCGCAATTGCGCCGCCGCAGGTATCCCTTCCATCAAGTATAACTTGACCATTCTGGGGGTGCTGCGCACAGGACGCACCCCGGGACGGGGCGACGCAATGTACAGCACGTGGCGGTTCAAGGACGCGCATCCTAATCCGCCGCTCACCCGCGCCGGGCGTGTGGACGCGGACATGTTCTGGGAACGGATCACCTATTTTCTGCAACGCGTGATACCCGTCGCCGAAGAGTACAGGATCCGCATGGCGTGCCACCCCCACGATCCGGGCGTGCCGCCCGAGGGCTACCAGGGAGTGGTCCGCGTGCTGGGCACCGTGGACGGTTTGAAGGAATTCATCACCATCCGGGAGAGCCCCTATCACGGGCTCAACTTCTGCCAAGGTACGGTGGCGGAGATGCTCAACGACCCGGGTAAGGAAATCTACGATGTGATCCGGTATTTCGGCACGCGGAAGAAGATCTTTAACGTGCACTTCCGCAACATCCGCGGCCACCGCGACGATTTTCAGGAGGTCTATCCCGACCAGGGCGATATCGACTTCGTCAAAGCCATCCGGGTCTATAAAGAGGTCGGGTATCCCTACCTGCTGATGCCCGACCACGTGCCCCTCGCGGCAAACGATCCCGGGGGGTTGCAGTCATTTGCCTTCTGCTACGGTTACATCCGCGCACTGATTCAGGCCGTGGATCAAATGGGATGAACCTCTCCCTGTCCGTGGCACGGCCATCTCGGCCGTGGTCAGGGGAGAAGCTGTGGAATAATTCCGACGGGACCGGTTTTGCACAGCGGGTAGCGCGGACCCCCGTTCTTGGGGTCCGCGGTTCTTCTTTAGGAATAGCTCTGGTAGCGCTGACCCCGCGAGGCGAGGTCAGCATCCTTGTGTATCTCCCACATGCTGACCCCGCCTCGCGGGGTCAGCGCTACTTTAGGAATAGCCGCAGACCTCACCGACGGAGGGCTGCGCCACGCTTGCTCTCCTTTTGGGGTCTGTGATGTTTTTTTGGCTGACTGTGCAAAACAGAACAGCGCCCAGTGGTGCGACATTGGTACTATTCTCGCTGGCTACCATCAACTGCGGTAGGAGCATTTTGCGTTGAGCAACATCGCAAAGGAGAATCAAATGAAGATATTGCTAGGTATAGTTGTAATCTCTCTCATGTTACTTTTTGGCGGTTGCACACAAACCACAACGCCACAGCAAGGACAACCTGGAGCGCAGGGACAGACGGGACAAGCGGGACAGACGGGACAAGCGGGCCAGACCGGGCAGCCGGGCGAGGCAGGGCAGTCCGGACAAGCGGGCCAGACCGGGCAGCCGGGCGAGGCAGGGCAGGCGGGACAACCGGGCCAAGCCGGACAACCGGGCCAGGCTGGACAAGCGGGCCAAGCTGGACAACCGGGCCAGGCTGGACAAACGGGCCAGACCGGCCAGCAGGGCCAGGCCGCACCATGTCCGGCCGGACAGCATCGCCATACTAACCCCGATACAGGAAAAGTGAGTTGCGTGTCGGACTAAGCATACTCATCGTGAGAGAGATGAAACGATTAGTACAAACGCCATCTCTCTCTAGTGAATATTTCAAAGCGCTTCTTGCTGGAGTCAAAGCGGAGCGCGAACGTGCGTAGCTCACGTTGTTTTTTATGTATTAGCGGCTAGCGCGGACCCCCGTTCTTGGGGTCCGCGGTTCTTCTTTGGGAATAGCTCTGGTAGCGCTGACCCCGCGAGGCGGGGTGAGGATTCTTGCGTAGCTCCCACATGCTGACCTGAAGCGAGTAGCGCAGACCTGTTTTGGAGATCTGCGGTTCGTCCCCAGTTGACAACAAGAAGCCGCGGACCTATCAAACAGGTTCGCGCTACGCTTGCTTGCTCCTCAATCAACAGGGTCGTGGTTCGTCTACTTTCCACCCCCGCTGGTGCAGGTGATGTTGAAATCGGCGTTGTTGGAGCCTTGTGTGGGTATACCGTGATTGCCCGACGAGTCTTCCCCAATGGCTTGCAGGATGGCTGAACCGCCCATTTGATTGCCATACTTGGGCTCAAAAGTCATCACGTGCGTGACGGTTTTGGTCCCCGCGGCACTGAAGGTGATGGTTTGTCCCGGATCGAACTTGCCCGCGCCGAATTCGTAAAACACCGTTCCCGGCCCATCCGTAGTAATTGTGCCAACCATCTTAATGTGCGCCGGGCAGGGGCCGGTATAATTGGGGATCTTTTGGAGCGTCAGGGCGCTGACGTTGGTGGTGGGTTTTCCGCTGGAAGCACCAGCGCCCACCTCGGCATGGACTCCGTGTGCGCTGGCCTCGACTTGGAAGCCCACCTCGGCATGGACTCCGTGTGCGCTGGCTTCGCCCTGGATCGTGGCGCAACCCTCCGGAGGGGCGAAAGCAGAAGCGGGGGGCTTGGCAAAGCTGAGCTGCTTTACCTCGATCACCGTCTGCGCCTTGCCGTCCGCTCCGATGCTGACGACTTTGACGGGGAAGCCGCCCTTTTGCGCTACCCAGACCTTACCCTTGCCTTGGGCGGAAGTCACTTCCATGAGCTTGGTGGCGATTCCGTTAACGGTCTCCGTGCCGACCTGCTTCATCTGTCCATTGTCGCCGGTCAACTCCTTCATCAAAGCGTCTGAGCCACTGATAACGTCAAACTCCGGGGGCACGGCAGGATCGGTGTAATCCATAACCGAGCAGGGCACGGAAGCGTCGCTCACAATTTTGGTATAGATCTTGTGGGCTTGGAAGTCATAGAGGATGTGGTTATGGAATTCTTTGTCGCGCCCCGGCCCGGCAGGCATGATCTGGTCCACAGCTTCTTTGGGACCATCGCGGCTCAGCTTCACAATCGTGGGACCCATTATCGCGACCGCAGGATCCTCTGTAAATGAGTAAGTCTGTGGCGTGGGGCCTTGGGCCTGCAAACGCGAGAGCCCCCATCCTGAAATTACCGTCAGCACAGCTAATAGAATGATAAATCGTTGTCGCATCGCATCCTCCTGAATTCTGCCGAGTCTTTGAGAGTTCCGCGATGTCTCTGACCTGCCAACGCCCGCGGCTGGAACCCTGAATACACCCGTCAAGGTATTCGCGGTTCGCCAGTCCTGTGGCTTAAGGCGGGAATCCTTTGCATCACGGCAATGCCTTTCTTTACGGATACCCTTGACTACCCGTGGTTCATTTTATCCGAAATTATTGTTTCGACCGAAGCTTTTCTTGTTTTAGTTGCGCCGGACTCGCGCCAGGGAAGAATTCCCCGAGGCCTTTTTCTATGGGTGATCCCGCGCTTTCCCCTCCCACGACCAATCTGGAAATTAGCGGGTAGAGTATATCCACCTACAAAACAGGTCCGCGTTACGCTTGCTACTCTGACCCCGACGCGCTCGCCGACGCTGCGTTCGTCCGATTCCAGGCCGGCGGTGTCACCCCGAGCAGATGTTGCACGAAAAAGTCGAACCGCTTGTGGTCCCCGTAGGCGGCAAACTGGTCGCCGCGAGCCGCACCGTGGTCCGCTCCCGGAACGACGAGCAGGTCAAAATTCTTATTGTGTTTCAGGAGTTGATGGACCACTTGCATCGTTGAGGAAGGATCGACGTTGGTGTCGAGCTCACCGACGATCAGCAAGAGGTCGCCCTCGAGCCGAGAGGCGTTGTCGACGTTGGACGCCGCGGAGTACTGCGGGCCGATCGGCCACCCCAGCCACTGCTCGTTCCACCAGAGCTTGTCCATCCGGTTGTCGTGGCAGCCCGCGTAGGAAACGGCTGCCTTGTAGAACTCCGGGTGGAAAAGCAACCCGCCGAGTGCGCTCTGACCACCCGCCGAGCCGCCGTAGAGGCCCACGCGAGTGATGTCATACCACGCGTACTTCGCGGCCGCCGCTTGGTGCCACAGGATCCGATCCGGGAACCCCGCGTCGCCGAGGTTTTTCCACGCCATGTCCTGGAACGCCTTGGAACGGTTCGCCGTGCCCATCCCGTCAATCTGCACGACGATGAAACCGATCTCCGCCTGCGCCATCATCGACGAGTAAGTCAAGAAGGACTTGGGGACGAACGATCCCTGCGGTCCCGCATAAATGTTCTCGATCACGGGATATTTCTTCATGGGATCGAAGTTCGTCGGCCGTATGATGATGCCCCAGATCTCTGTCTTACCGTCGCGACCCAAGGCCGTGAACACCTCGGGCGGCTTCCAGCCCACTTTGGCGAGTTGACTCATGTCGCCTCGCTCCAGAGTTGATAGGACCGAGTTGTCCGACGTGCGACGCAATTCGAGGACCGGCGACAGGTCGAGGCGTGAGTAATTGTCAACGAAGAATTGGCCATCGGACGAGTACGAGCCGTTGTGATTGGCCTCTTCGGGCGTGAGTGGCGTGAGCCCTGAGCCGTCGAAGTTGACGCGGTAGTGGTACACGAAGTAAGGGTCTTGGCCGGGGTACATCCCGCTGGCGCTGAAGCAGATCTGCCGCTTGGCTTCATCGACGCGCTCCACCTCCCGAACCACCCAGTCGCCTTTGGTGATTTGGTTCTTCACCACCCCGCTCACGCCGTCGTACAGGTAGAGGTGATTCCAGCCGTCGCGCTCTGACATCCAAATAATCTCTTTGCCGTCACTCGCGTCGTAACGGAACTTCTTGCCGGAATCAAACTGACTGCCGTTGGCCGGCCGGTAATTGAAGAAGGTTTTGGGCTCCTCGGAAATGACCGCACGGGGTTTGCCGCTTCCGGCGTCAACCTCGATAATGCGGTAGATTTGGTGACCGCGCTGATTGTATTCGAACGTGAACGCGCGGCTGTCCTTCCGCCAAATAAGCTCCGACAGCTCGAACGGATTCGGGAACAACCCGTTGTCAATGTCGATCTGCTTCTTGGCGACGACGTCAAAAAGGACCGGCTGGTCGAGATCGAGAACATCGCCCGGCTTCTCGCAGGGCCGGGAAAAGAATTTTGGCTGGATCTGGTCCTCCGGCGACGACTCCACATAGTGGACCTCACGGTGGTAGCCGGGCTTGACCCGGTAGGCGGCCAGCTTCTTGGAGTCGGGTGACCACGCGATGGAGGAGAGCTCGTAGGAGTTGCCCTCGGAGCCGTCGGTGCTGAGGTGCGTCAGATCACGCGATCCGACCGCTCGTATGGCCACATTAAAGTTGTCGATGAGCGCTTCCCATTTGCCATCGGGCGAGACGCGCGGGCCCTCTTTCTGCTTGGGGGGGCCAAATTCGACGTCCGGACCGCCACCTTCACTTGGGGCGACTTTCTTGCAGACAGAATCCGCCACCGTGCACCGAAGCGGGGCGCCGTCGACGAAAGTGAAGAACGATGATCCCGTGTCGTCAAACCTGATTAGGCGAAAGGGCAGATCCTGTGCCTTGTAAGTCTTGCCGGTCGCCTTCCCGAGCGATGCCGCGATCTTTTCCTGATCGAATGCGGGCTGCTTCTTCAGCGTCGGCGCGTCTACGATTATGAACTCTTTCCTGCCCGTGGATTGCTTGCGGTACCAAAACCGGTTGGTCTTGCCAATCCACGCCGCTGGCCCGGCAAAGTCGATTGCGGCTGCCTCGTACTTGGCCTCCAGGCCGATGGCGCGCGCGTAATCGGCTGGGGTCCCCTGAGCGGCCGCGTCGGCCGGCAGGCAAAGCCCAATCGAAATGGCAATCGTCATCCATACGGCTCGTAGCCTTTTCGTCTGCTCCATGCGTTTCCTCCTGTCGAGCAACCCTGCGCTGGCTTTTCGCGGACCATCATAATGGCCTGCGGGGCCAGGCGCACATTAGCCAACATTTCTGCTTTCACTTCCCATGGGGCGGTATTCTACATCCAATTGCCTCTTTCCATGACAGGTAGTCACCAGCGGCGTCCTGACGAGGGCCAAGTAGAGGCGGCTTTACGCCGCCATTTGGCGATCCCGCTCGGAGCGGGATCGCCGCTACAGCATCAAATTGACCCACTACCTGTTGTCGGGTTTGTAACTATCGTCGCTGGGGCCGAAATCGTCCGCCGGCGTAACCCGTCGTTCCCGCGCAACCCGTCATTCCCGCGCAGGCGGGAATCCATCCGCACTGTGGGTTCCCGCCTCTGCGGGAACGACGAAGAACGGCGCGCGAAGGGCCACGCGGTGACGCAGCGATTGACGACGGTACCCAGTGCAGGTGCGCGGGCGGGCAACACAAGTGATGTGTTCCAAGTCGGCGGCAGCTTCCTCTGTCCAGCGAAGTTCCACTTTTAGGCGCGTGGCTGCTTTTCGGTCCGCGACTTTTCAAGGCGCGCCCCCACTTCCTCAGGGGTCAGCACTTCGCCCCGGGCGATTTGCGCCAAGCCCTTTTCTACCTCATTGACGAACCACTCGTCGTAGTCTACGAAACGCTCTATGGCTTCTCTTGCCAGCGCTTCGGCGTCGCGTCCGCGCTCAGCAGTAAGGCGCGCGAGCTTGGATTGCACATCGGGGCTAAGAGGTACTTCCATACTTGAAGTCTAGGCCGTGCATGACTGGTCGTCAACCGCGCGTCCGGTCCTGACTTATCGCGGTGCTTATATCGAGATGCTCTCTATCGGGAAACCCTCGGCGACCGACGACGTCGCGCATCGCAGAGCTACGCTCTGCGCCCGCCTACCCGTTTTGGCTGATAGCCGACAGGTGACAACCACCATGACTTTCAACTTTCGACTTTCCACTTCTCCAGAGGGACCGTATCCGAAGACATTCCTGCTTTCCGGTCAGCCCGCCATGTTATAATTTTGTTATACCGAGGGAGGCGACTATGATTACGACGATTCGACGTTTGGGAAACTCGCGGGGAATCATTATTCCCAAGCCGATGCTGAAGGAGGCCGGGTTGGACGAGGAGGCCGAGATCGCGCTCGAACGAGGCGCCATCGTTCTGCGCAAGCCGTGCCGCAACCCCCGCCAAGGCTGGGCGGAAGCCAGCCGCAAATTGGCGGAAGCAGGGGATGACAAGCTCGTCTGGCCGGAGTTCGGGAACCGCAATGACGGAGATCTGCAATGGTAGCTCGCGGAGAGGTGTGGCTGGTCACGCTCGATCCCTCGGTCGGCAGCGAGATCCGCAAGACCATGCCCTGCCTGATCGTCTCGCCGCCGGAAATGCACGACTACTTGCGCACGGTGATTGTGGCTCCTATGACTACCGGAGCCAGGCCGGCGCCTTATCGCATCGCAGTTACTTTTCAAGGAAAGCGCGGGCGGATTCTTCTCGACCAGCTCCGCACGCTGGACAAGATCCGGCTCGTCAAACGACTGGGAAACATTAGCGCGGCAGTTTTGGCTTCGACGCTGAAAACCCTGCAACAAGTGTTTGCCTGAGGCCGGCTGGCGCAGACCCTCCGGGCCTGCGATTAGGCGCTGCGAGAGCGCCGCTAGTTTCAACTTTCGACTGTCGACTAGTGTCGCGTAACACCTAACTTTTTACAATTGGCCAGCGGCTTTGCCGACCTGGTTGTAGGGGTACGGCTTGCCGTACCCGCTTCATTTTTATGGCGCGACCTAACCAAGAGGGTACGGCAAGCCGTACCCCTACAACCAGGCGGTGCCGCCTAGACATTGTCAAGAATTGGATGTTACAGCACACTAGCGACTTCGCCAGGCGTGGAAGAACGTGCATCACCATTCTGGTGTATAATGGTGTCATGCCTGCTTCTAACAAAGTCGTTCGCCAGACCGTGGGCCTTCCGGCAGACACGGCGCGGCATGTGCGCAGCCTGGCGAAGCAACGACGCCTTAGCGCCAACCGGATCATCGTTGAACTCGTGGAAGAGGGGATCGAGGCCCAGAAGCGCAAACAAAAAGAGTTCTTCGAGCTCGCCGAGCGTTATCGCGCGGCAACCGATCTTAAAGACGTTGCTCGCCTCGGGGATGATCTGGGCCGCATGGTCTTTGGCGACTGATGCGGTGGCGGAAGAACCCTTCCCTGTTGTCATCCTGAGCCCTTCGCTGTCATTCTGAGCGCAGCGAAGAATCTCGCTCTGCGCATTTTCATGGCGATGCGAGATTCTTCGTCGCCTGCGCCTCCTCAGAATGACCGTCCCGAAGCGTTTTTCCGCAGCCCGTGATGGCGCACCCCGAAAGCTGCGACAAGGGGAATCCGCCAACACCTGATGGACAGGATGCGGGATCGACGCATCAGCATCGCTGACCTTAATAAGCTTCGGATTTGGGTTGAATCCCATCCGCTTGTTCCGGAGGGCGAGTGGTACAAGGATTTCGGATCGTTCAAAATCTGCGGTGAGGGATCGTATCCGAAGACATTCCTGCTGTCTGGCCAGCCCGCCAAGGGCGAAAGCCTGTGAGCGCAGGGTGGCTGGGAGGGTGACCGGTGACGTCGCGCATCGCAGAGCTACGCTCTGCGCCAGCCCGCGAACTACGAAGAGCGGGCAGAAGCGCGGCCCTCAATAACGGTCATATTTCGAGCGGAGTCTTCACAAGCTGTGCGATCTCCGCTCCGAACCTAGTGAAGTCCCGGGTGTTCCACGTGAGCAACGCATCTGCACCGGCTTTGACGGCGCACTTGGCGATGAGTGCGTCGTACGCGCCTCCCCCGACGACCGTTCCCGACACCGACTCCAGCGCGGACACGTACTCTTGCTCCGTGAGGGAAATCACGGTCAGCCTGTCGCGGATCTGTTTCAGTACGGTCATGCCGTCGTGGCCGGTTATGCGCGGGCGAACGGGGAGTCCGGTCAAGGTCGCGTACACCTCGCCGAGCGTCCCAAGCGCACAGAAGTCTTCCTTTCCCGCAGCAAGGAATACCCTTGCGCTGGGATGATGATGGGGATGATCGGCGTAGAAGACAGGGACGAGAACGGAGCTGTCGAAAAAGAGTTTCAAGGAAGGTTGCCCAGGATACGCTTTGATCTTTCTTCGCGGGAGCGGCGCATGGCCTCATCGACGACCCGGGCGGGCAGGGGCTTCCCCGTGCTGTAGACGAGCAGGCCGTTCTCCGAAACCATGCCGCTGCCTTCCAAAGGCGCAGGTTCTAAGGTCACGGCGGGAAGCTCCCTTTCCACGAGCTGATGGAGGTAGTCTTCCACTGAAAGCCCCTGGGCGGCGGCCAGGCTCTCCAGGGCGGCGGCAACGTCAGATTTCAAGTTCAGCGTCATGGGTTACTCTTCCTCGCTACTCTCACAGTTTATGCCAGCCTTGACGCTAGCGCAAGAGCCTCTTTCCCCCATTGACAACAAAAAGGCGCGGATCTAAACAACAGGTCCGCGCTTGCCCTGTGGGTGCGGATGAACGATACCTGTCCGGAGTTACAACATCTTGAGAAGAGAAATCGTCTGACCGCGTCTGGCGCTTTGATGCCCAAGACACCACGAATATCAAGATCGTGAGCAATCCAACGGCGACAATTGCCCGTTCCATGGTCGAACTCTCCTTTGAAGGTTTCTGCCTTCCAATTAGCCGGTTGGACCAATCGCTCAAACAGCTTTCGGCGCGCTCCGGTTTTCGGGTTTTGCAAGCGCAGGTTTTCTGCATTTCCTTATCGGCGATCCACGGGTGTTTTGGCGTGCATCGTAGATTCCTCATTGAGCCCGTCCGGGTATGCCATCATCAAGTTGTATCGGTTCACGGTACGATTGAATTGCGCAACGGCAGCATTATAACCATCTACACGTGTGTTGAAATCAACCATCCGTCCTTGGAGATCAACTACACGCTGGTCGTGAAAACGACCTCTAGCTTTGGATGATTCAATTTCGTCATCGGAAGGCCAACCGTCTCCCTGCTCATTCGCATTAGAAATGCGGTGGTTCAGTTCATGCACCTCTCGGTCCAAGATAATCGCTTCGCGGTCAATTGCGTCCTCGGTTTGATCCAATTCGTATTTTTCCCTTTTGATCCACGCTGATTCCTCTTCGAGCCTGACAGATTCTGCGCCAACCCGGGACCTGAGACTTGACTTCTCCTCTTCACTGGCCGGTATCCCTTTAAATGCGCCCGCGTCAGAGAGTCGGCGTAATACGGCTTGGAATTTAGGCCCGTGGTTGGTTTCCTTGTCCCCAATACTGTAGAGATATTCGTGAACGACCTCATGGCAAAGCACCCTCCTTGTCTCAGCCGCATCCTGGCTAAATAGGGGGTTAAGAAGAATGAATGCCTTGTCACCAAGAGTTCTCCAGAGCCCTTCTTCTGTGAAACCCTCGGCCTTAAGTGGGCCGATCTCTCCTAGACGAGGCTCCCAGAGAACCGGTATCGCAGGAAGTTTGTTGTCAAAGTATTGCTCATTAACCTCCTGGTACTCCTTGCTTAATTCCGGGTCGCCTGGCTTGGCAGCGGCTTGCTCGGTGATCTTCCGCTCCTTCACTTCGGCTGGGTTTAGAGGGATAGGTCTTAGATCGCCTTCAGATAACTCTGGAAGAGGTGTAGGGTACGGTTCGGATTTCACGGTGGTGGTTGGTTCTGCCTTTGGTTCTGGCGTTGGTTCAGGATTGGGACTTCTGAATAACAGCCAAGCAAAAAGCAAGACACTTCCAGCCGCGAGGATAGCGAGCCCAATTCGTCTATCGCGATGCATTCGTTCACGATGCAGATCAAGAGGAGCGGTAGCATTTACGACCTCTTGCAGCAAGGAGCCCGGTTCGTTATCTTCTTGTATTTCAATTCGTATAATTCTTCCACATGCTGAATTTCGACACTTGAAGGTGCGTCCGAGGAGTCTCTCTTCGAAGGAGTACATTCTGCCACAGCCACAACGTATGTCGGTCACCGGAACCTCCTTCGGTTTACGCTGGGATGGCAATGCTGCTTAAGGAGACATAACAATACAACTGTTCCAACGACGATCTAAGGTTTTTCATCCACCCGACGGCGCTGGCCGCAGGCGGTCCATCACCAGGCTTGACGCATTTTGTCGCGGGTACCGCGGGTGGCGCATACATTGTCACGTATGTATGCGCCTCACGAGCGGGTAGCCACGGACAGTGCTTTCCTGTCCGTGGGCTTTTCGGTGCAAGACGAACCCACGGTCAATTAAAGGCAGATTGACCGTGGCTGCCACGTCCCGCATTACACAGCCAGGGGCGTGAGCTGATAGACACGGGCAAGGTGACCTGCCTTCCTTAGATCACCTTTCCTTAACGCCTCACGCACCTCATCCAGTTTTTGCGCGTCTTCGACAGACAAATAGGGCGACCACCCCGTGTCGGACTCAACCCGCTCAATCTCGACCGCAGCAGCGTATTGTCCCTCATGGATGAACTTGGTGTAATGCCTTTTCGTCATGACTATTCCCTGAAGAACGGGAGCGAGCGCTCAAGAACTAACGTCTTGCGGCTAAGCGGGCGCGTTCTCCAGCGGCCGACTTCGGGCGATTGTTCGAGGCGCCAGGCCGACGGCGCGCTGTACCTGCTGCCGCCGCTGCTGTATTCACCAGCAGTCGGAGTGCCCGGTTCACCGACTCCGAGTCAGGGAAGACGTCCGCCAGTTCACGCTCGATCAACGCGAGGTTGGTTCCGGGAGTGGCCTGACGGTAGTACTCAAGGCGCGCCGCACTCCGAGCAACGCGGGACCATGTTAGCCCTCATCCGTCGTGCTTTCAGGGCCCCCAGGCGCATTTCGGCCAAAGTGACAAAGGAGAGAACGACCTCGTTGTCCGCCAGGAGTTCAACGTATCGAGGGGCAAGCGGATGCCATTTGAAGATGTAGGAGACGACGTCGGTATCCGCCACAAGCTGTCTCATTCAGGAAGGACCCGCTCGCGATCCTGGCGGCGCTCCTCATAAATAAGGCGCACAAACCTCTCGGCCTCTTCCGCCGGACCCGGGTCAACGTACTTCCGGATCTCATCGACTGAGAAGGTTTTTCGCCCGACTATATCAGGATGGCTTCTGGCTTTGGCCGCGGGCTTTGCCTTGAGTCTCCTCACGTTGGCTCCCTCCCTCTTAAGTCTAACACTCGAGCCCAGTTCGCGGAGGGCAAGTACGTGGCATGATTTCACATTCTTGCGATGTAAAATCCACTTGCGCTGGTCCCGAGTCACTGTCACGGTTTTAACCACTTGTATTATCTCACGGCCAGCACCAAAGTTCGCTGACGAGTGACAAATGACGAGCCTTAGAACAAGGGCGGGAGTAGCGAATAGCGAATAGAGAGTGGGGGCGCGTAGGACGCCGTCCCTGCTGTTCGCAACGAGATCGATCGCGATTTGTTGGCGTTTGGAATCCGCCCGATCGCAGGCCTAGAGGAGGACGTTGGTATCAAGCGCGATCATGGATGTCCTCTCGCGTGGGCAGTGGCCCGTTCGAGAAGAACTGCATGCTCGCGATTCCGGCCTTCAATCGTGCCACGGCAGCGTCCCGGTCCCCGAAACCCTCCTCGATCGGCTCAACGATGAGGCGGACTCGTTGCTCCTCGCGGAGGTTCAGATCAACCGCAGGCTTCAGAACGCCGCGAGTGTAGATGGCCTCGGTGATTTGCGTCATGGTCACCTTCCCCTATCAAGATTACTATGACCTCGTCGCAGGCGCAATGCCTCGACCGGCCACCGGTCTCCATCGCGCACGCGAGGAAGGCCCTCTTTTTTCTAGACCGGAAGGTCGCGGGCGGCGCATACATTCCTTTGTATGTATGCGCCCCATGAACACGGGCAACATCTCTGTCAGCGCGCCCACAGTGCTTTGTCAGCCGCTTCTGCGCTTTGATGCGGGTCAATGCTGTAGCCGAAGAATGCGGGCGAGCGCTATCGACAAAAGTGGTAAGGAGCCAGTCGTCAGTGCGCCGTCTCCGGCGTGGCCGAGCTAACCCTCACCCTGCCTACCGGCGTTGGCCGGTCTTTGGAGGGCGGTCCCGGATGATGTGACCGAGCGCGCGAAGAGCTTTATTTACCGATCTCGGATCGGGGAATATTTCGGCAACGTCAGGGTCAAGAACCACCATGATCGTGCCCTTCGCAAATCGGCTGGCGTATTTTCCGCGAACGCCGCCGGAAAAGTCATGCTCCGGAAGCATCTCCTGGGGTGCGCGCCTGGAGCGTACCTTCCTCATAGTCTCTCCTATCACGGCGCGTTGCGAGTCTCGCGCTGATGATGCGGAGCCAGGCGCTCAGCCGCGAGCCGCGCGAACAGGCTTGGCCTTCCTGGCAGGGCGCTGGGCGCGGCTCGTCTGCTGCGGCGACTTGTTAGGTCGCGTCTCCACCGGAACATTCGTCTTGGCAAGCTGCACGAGCAGCCGCAAGACTTGATTGACCGACGCCGAATCGGTAAACACCTTGGCCACATCGGGCTCGAGAAGCACGACGTTTGTGCCGGCGCGGTAAGCCTCATAATGCTTCCCGCGGACACCTTCCCGCGAAAGCAGGAATCTACTCTCCAAACCTTTGGAAATGTGCTGTCGTCGGACTGGATTCCCGCTTTCGCGGGAATGACCGGCGGCTCGAGTCGACCCCCATTCGAAATGACACCAGCACCTAGGCCCTGCTTCTAGTTGCACGCTCAATCAGAATGACTTGTTTCACTCAGGGCTAGACTGACCTGTATAAACCCCTCCTGGCAAGGCTAACACGATCGAGAAAAGTCGTCAGTGAAAACGGCACAAGGCCCGTTGGACTGAGCCCCCAATTGACAACAAAAAGCCGCGGACCTAAACGACAGGTCCGCGCCACCTGCTGTGAATGAATTATGAAACAAACTTCCCACCACAGAGACACAGAGGCACAGAGAACTGATAAGCAAGGGCCTTTTCTCTGTGTCTCTCTGGAATTTGAAACCTGAAATTGGGGTTGCGGCCATTGACGGCGCTGTGGTGATAATCTGATCATGGTAAAGTAGGGGGGGGCGAAGAATGAATATGACTTCTGGTGACAGAGCTGTGCAGCGCAATGTGCTGAGCCGAAGGGAATTCTTGTATGGCATCGCCGGGGGCAGCGCACTCGCAGGCGCTCTATCCGCAAGCGTGGCCAACGGCGCTTCGCACCTCACTTCGCCGGTGGACCCCCTCGCTGTCCCTGACAAACTGGTTGTTTTGACCTTTGATGACGCTGCCAAGTCGCACGGGACGTTTGTGGCCCCATTTCTGAAAGACCTCGGGTTCCGCGCCACATTTTTTGTGAGTCATTGCTGGATGAATGACCATGAGAACTTCATGACATGGAAAGAAATCGCCAAGATCCACCAGATGGGCTTTGAAATCGGCAATCACACCTGGACGCATGACAACTTTTCAACACCGAGGAATGTGGCAAGGCTGGAGGGTGAGCTGGCCCTTATCGAGAGGGAGCTGAGCAAAGTGGCTGTTCCCCGGCCCGTAAGCTTCGCTTACCCGGGCGACGATTTTGGGCCGGAAGCCGTCAGGATTCTAAGGCGCCAGGGATACCGCTTTGCGCGAAGGGGCATGCAACCCGAAATTCCCTATGGGCAAATGCAGATCGGTCCAGCCTTCGACCCGAAACAGCACCATCCCTTACTGATCCCGACCACGGCGGACGCCTACCCAGACTGGACGCCGGAATATTTCCAGCAAGTGGTGGCGCGAGCCCGGGATGCAAGAATCGTGGTGCTTCAGTTCCATGGAGTTCCTGACATGGCGCATCCCTGGGTCTACACCCCACCGGAGAATTTCCGGCAGTACATGACGTACCTCAAAGAGAATGGTTTCCAGACGATGGCCCTGCGAGATTTGGAACCGTACGTAAACCTTGAAAACCCTCCCGACGATCCAGCTTTGAAGGTGTCCTATCCCGCGCTCAAATACGACTGCCAGGACCTGCCGGAAGAAGTGCTGGCGACTCGAAGCGACCTGCAATATTGGCTGGAAAACATGCTGCGCTTCCACCGCTACACGCTGGCGGAAGCGGCGGAAGTCTGCGGCCTGACCGAGACTGAGGTGGAGCATAAGGCCGTGGATCTTGGCCTTTACCCTGCCCGTCCGGAAACAGGGGAGGGGAAGCAGATTCGCATATTGCCGTACCCGGGCGGACGACATCCGCGCATAGGTTTCAAGGAAGGCGCTCTTAACCCCATGCGGGGAACCAAGGCCAGTGTCTTCTTGCCCTGGGACCCTACCAGCTACGTTGTGGTGGATCTCCCGGAGGCGATTTTCTGCAACCTTGGCCTGCTCTTCCTGGCGCACACCGACATCCCCACCATTTGGGACGAGCAGAACATTGTGCTCGAGAACCTCGACTGGGAGCGGGGCGCCAACGGCCTCCTGAGTTTCAGCCGTTTCTTGCCGAGCGGTATCGTCTTTGGCGCCTCCATTGAACCCCGCGAACAATACGTGCAAATGGAACTCTGGATACGAAACTTTGGCGGGCAGGATCTGACGGGGTTCCAAACCGAGCCGAGTCCACGTGGCCAGGTTTGCGTGATGCTGAAGGGTGCACCGGGATTCAATGCGCAGACGAATGACAACAAGATATTCCGCGACGGTGTCGCAGCCGTGCGCGCCGACTCCGGGCACGACCGCTGGATACTGACCGCCTGGGAACGCGCCGGCAGGGTCTGGGGTAACCCCCCAGTGCCTTGTCTCCATTGCGACCCGCTCTTGCCCGATTGCCCCTTCGGGAAAACGGTTCGCACTCGGGGACGCCTGTGGTTTTACGAAGGCAACGAGATCGAGCCGGAAATCGAACGGGCAAGGAGTTGGTTCACTGACTCGTTAGTTCATTGATACAGGCTACCAACACCCTCGGAGGGAGGGTAGTGGGTCAATTTGATGCTCTAGCGGCGATCCCGCTCCGAGCGGGATCGCCAAATGGCTCTACATCAAATTGACCCACTACCAGAGAGAAAAATCACTTGACACATGTTCGACAGCGCCTTAGCGTGACGGGTGGCGTGAGAATCGGCTTGACTCTGTTGGGAGGGCACAGATGGGAAATCGAACCGATCGTCGTGAATTCATCAAAATCATAGGTGGGGCGACCTTGTTGGCGCCTTGCATGCTGCGGACCCCGGAGGCGTTTGCCTGGGGAATCAGCAGCGCCTTTGGGACCCCCCGCGACCAACTGGTGCTAGCCAGCAACCCGGTTCCAAACCTGCCGGTCGGCGTCGCCAAAGGTCTTCATCCGGGGCGCGTCGTCTGGGCACACGACCCCAACGCGACCGACTGGGAGGGGCCGGGACAGGGACACTGGTGGGAAGGCGGTCATACCAACCAGGCTGTGGTCGAGCGCATGATGTCCGGGGTGGTTCGCCAGCTCAGCGGCAAGGCCGGCGATCGCGAAGCGTGGCACGCCCTAATTCAGAACTTCAACCAAACCCACGGCAACGGCAATGCCGGATACAGGAAGGGGGAGAAGGTCACCATCAAAGTGAACCTGGTGGGTTGCATCACCGGCTGGGGGGTCGATCCAAAGTCTTACGACCTGGTGCGCGACCTGGACTACATGAACGCCTCGCCCCAGATGATCCTGGCTCTGCTGCGCCAACTCGTCCACGCGGTCGGCGTAAATCCGCAAGACATTTCCGTGGGCGATCCGCTTGCCTTGTTCCCCAATCAGTATTATGACCTTCTCCACAGCCAGTTCCCCGAGGTCCACTATTTGGACCATGACGGAGGGAGCGCAAGCCATCCCCGAACTCGCGTGCAGTACTCTTCCATCCCTTTCTATTGGAGTTCTCGTCCAACCGGGACGGCCCAGGACTACGTGCCTGTTCCCTATGCCCAAGCGAAGTACCTCATCAACATGGCGAACCTGAAAAGCCACACCGGCGCAGGTGTCACGCTCTGTGGCAAGAACCATTACGGCTCGCTGATCCGGAAGCCGCCCGACCAGGGCTACTACGACATGCATGGAACCCTGCCGATGGGAGTCCTGGGCTCCGGGCATTACAGGGCCGTGGTGGACCTGATGGGGCACGCTCACACCGGCGGCAAGACCCTGCTCTATTTGATCGACGGTCTCTACCCGGGAGTGCATCCCATCGAACATTCTCCCCGCAAGTGGTCCATCCCCCCTTTCAACGGCCAATGGGCTTCCAGCCTGCTTGCCTCCCAGGACCCGGTCGCTATCGATTCCGTGGCCTTCGATTTCCTCTGGGCTGAATGGAACGATTACCCGCACATGTCCGGAGCCGACGACTACCTGCACGAAGCGGCCCTGGCCGACCATCCGCCCTCGGGGACGTTCTACGATGCCGACCACGCTACCCATACGACTCGCCTGGCCAGCCTGGGGGTGCACGAGCACTGGAACAACCTCCAGGACAAGCAATACAGCAGAAATCTGGGTAAGGGAGAAGGCATCGAATTGGTCAGGGTTGGCCCAAGTGCAGCGTAGCCTCCACCGCGAAGCAAGTAATTTTGAGATCGTGATTAACGAGCGGTTCAAGAGCCAGCGGCTTTGCCCATTCCTATCACGGGCCCCCGGCTCCGGCTCGGCGTTCACTGCTCGCACACATGCCAAACAGCGGCAGGTATGCGCCAGCCGCCGAGAGAGACCGTGCCGGTGGGTAGTGAACTTGCGTGGGTTCGTGCGGGGCATACATGCATGACAATGGATGCGCCACCCGCTTGGTTCATGCAAGGCTCACATACGAGGTACTGAGAGAGAGCAAATGCCAATTACATTTGTCCCGAATCCGGGCGACGTCCTGATGTGTGATTTTAAAAGCGAGGGATTCGTCCGTTCTGAAATGGAAAAGGTACGGCACTGCGTCGTGATCTCACCGCGACTCAGGAGGCAATGGGGCACTTGTCTCATAGTACCATTTAGTACTCAGCCTCCGTATCAAATCTATCCGTTTCACTATGTAATTGAGGCAAATAAATATGGTTTCTTCAAACGCGACACAGAGATTTGGGCAAAAGCGAACATGCTGACCCACGTCGGGTTCTCGCGCCTCGACAGGGTAATTGACGGCGGAGTTTATTGCAGAAGATACCTAGACGATGTTGATTTTAAGGGTGTCATGGTCGCAGTGCTCCACGCGGTCGGGTGCTCGGAACTTGTCGCACATTTTGCTTGACATAGGACCAAACTTACCCTACAGTCCAACTTAGAGTTGGCTAACTCGAAACCCGTTAACTCGGGATTGAATGAATTTACGCCCCGTCAAGGGTGTGAGCCTTTGGCGGGGCGGCTGCTTTCTAGGGCCTTGCGAGGGCGCTACCGCAGAGCTGTTTCTAGCGCAGGGTCACGAGGGTGGCGCTCCACCCTCCGGCTTCGCGGGTGGCGCCACCTGGATGCCGGGACAGGTTTCCTCGCGCCTCTTACCATGCGTGCGATGTAAAATGCGGGGGCGCCAGCACAGCCTGACAATAAGGGCCTCAGCCTCTCGCGCCGTTCAAGAGCCAGCGGCTTTGCCCATTGCGGTCGCTGGGCCCGCCTCCGGCTGGGCGTTCACTGCTCGCACACATGCCAAACAGCGGCAGGTATGCGCCAGCCCCGACGTTTTGTTTTGACCGTGTTAGAATACGCAAAGAGGGTTTTCTATGAGCAGTATCTCCAACCTTGAAATGCCTACGGAATTGAAGGAGAGGATCGAAAAGGCCGCCAGGGAGAGGAATCAAAATCCCTCCTCGCTGGTCGAACGTGCTTTCGCTCTCTTTCTAACCGTTGAGGAATCTCACCTCGTTGAAGTCCGTAAGGCAGCCGCTGAAGCCGACGCCGGCGACATTCTTCCGCATGAAGAAGTCGAACGCCAGCTCCGCGCCAAGTACGTGACTAACCTCTCCAAATGAGAATAACCTGGAGCCGCAGGGCTCATCGTGAACTCGACGCAGTCCTCGCGTTTATCGCTCAGGACAATCCCGAGGCTGCTGAAGAGATCGTCGAGAAGATCATGGACGCGGTAAGGATGCTGGGTAGTTTTCCACAGATGGGAAAACAGACTATGGATCCCAAGTTCCGGAGTTTAGCAGTTGCTGGTACACGGTAAATCGTGTACTACCGCCTTCTTGAGAAGGAAAAGCGGATCCAGGTAGATCACGTGCTCCACGGGGCTCAGATTATCTTTCCCCGTTAGCCGCGCGTGGCGCATACCTGCATGATTTCTGCGGGTGTGGCGCAGACATCTCGCCTCTTGCGATGTGTGCGGTGCAAGATGCGGGGGTGGCAGCACAGCATGACAATAAGGGCCTCAGCCTCTCGCGCCATCCAGGAGCCAGTAGCTTTGCCCATTCCTGTCACTGGGCCGGGCTCCGGCTCGGCCTTCACTGCTCGCACACATGCCAACTAGTGGCATTTATGCGCCAGCCTACCTGCGCCAGCGGCGACTTTTTGTTTTGACCGCAGGGGTGGCGGCGATCCCGCGCCTGCGGGATCGCCGCCCCGTAGGGTGTTCCGCTGCCGATGCCAAAGGCCGGGCGCATACATACACGTGAATGTATGCGCCACCCGCGTGAAGCAAGTAATCCCGGAGCCGTGAATTACAAAGGCAAGGGTGGCGGCGATCCCGCGCCTGCGGGATCGCCGCCTCGTAGGGTGTTCCGCTGCCGATGCCAAAAGCGGGGCGCATACATACACGACAATGTATGCGCCACCCGCGTAATAGTGTCCAAAGATGAGGACTTCCTCTACCTCGCCAGCCGCGCCGAAAGCGCCGCGCCTTTGCTGTGGGTGCGCCTGGGCAATTGCCGCACCAGCGCCTTGATCGAGGCCTTCGACCGACTGTGGCCGCGCATCGAGCAGGCTCTCGTGAGCGGCGAAGGCGTGGTTGAGGTTCGATAAAGTGGCAGGGTCGTCTGGGTGGCAGCGAGAGGCGGGACAGTGCTGGGTGGTGCCTCGTTCTGCAAACGCAGCGGCGAGCGCTGCGCCGACCGACGTGATATAGTTTTATTTGCGCGTTCGATCGGAACACACGATGATGGCCGTATTTACGTTCATCGACACGAACACTTTCCTTCACTACCAGCCGGTCGACCAGATTGACTGGCTCTCCGAGCTGGGAGCCAAGCAGGCGACCATCATTGTAGCCTCATCGGTTCTTAATGAACTTGATGCCCAAAAATGGAAGCACCCACTCGGGAAGATTCGGGCTCGGGCGGCTGCGGCAGTAAGAAAACTCAGTGGGTACGCCGACAGCCATCTACCTCACCCGCTCAGGAGTGGGGTGGAACTGGATATTTCCCCAGATGAACCCTCGCCTGACTATGCAGAGCTGCACCTCAACAAAGAGAGTGGCGATGACCACTTGATAGCCAGCATCATCGAATTTCGGGCGCGCGAGCCCAATGGAGAGACGCTACTTGTGACCGCGGACGTTGGACTCAAGCTTAAGGCCCGTCGGCACGGCGTCCAGGTTCGGACGCTTCGGGACGACCTAAGACTCCCCGATGAGGCAGACGCAAGCGAGAAGAGAATCAAGGAGCTGGAAACACGGCTTCGAGAGTACGAGAGTGCTGCTCCCGCATTGCAACTGTCTTTTCAGGGTGGGTGCCAGCGGGCAAGCTTTAGAATTCCGGCTAGACAACGATCGGCGCAAGAATACGTTGAAAAAGAGATGGCCCATCTAAGGGCGGAGCTGCCCCATTTGGTAAGCAAGCTGAACCCCCATTCTGATCTCACAGTCGAGTTAGCGCTGGGCTTCCAGCTACAGGAAGTCAAAGCCTACAACGAAGGACTTGACCAGTACTATGCCCGGTACGCCGAGTACTTACGGGAGTTCAACGACTTCGAGAACGAGAGACTTCGGACCATCGAATTGTCCATAGTTCTTGAAAATACGGGAAGCTGGCCGGCCGAAGACGTTGACATCCTTATGCAGTTCCCGGACGGTTTCGTGCTTCTCGAGAAGAAGTATCTACGCCAGCCACCCAAAAAACCACAGCCGCCGCCGTACCCCCAGAGTCTCCTGGAAAAGATGTCGAACATGTTCTCGACACTAGACGCCGCCTCCATCATCGGCCCCTTCATGACGTCGCCACGCTTGCACAATTTGCGTGACCTTCCCCCCAAAAACGTGTCGCCCCCTTCAATCAAGCGTTCACACAGCTTCGAAGTCACATGCCACGTACAAAAGCTAAAGCACAAGTTCACCGCGCCTCTCCACCCTTTGTATGTTGTATTTGATTCCTTGGAGGCAATTTCGTCGTTTGCAATTGATTATGGCATCCTGGCGAGCAACTCGCCAAAGGAGTTCCCGGGCCGCCTGGACGTAATAGTCGAGAGGGTCGAGTAGCTCGCCGCGAGCGGGGCCACCATCGTTTTCCCGTGCGGCCGCCACGTAGAGTGTTCCGTTGCCGATGCCAAAAGTCAGGGCGCATACATACAAGACTACGTGTGCGCCACCCGCCACTCTGGAGGTCCGCGCTACGGTTGCTCAACCGCGCCCGGGCCCTCACCCTCGATCGCCAGGATGCGGTGGTGCAGGCGTGTCTTAGCGTCCTCCAAGGATTCGTAGTCGATGAAGTTGAGCGGATGCGCCGTCATTCCGCGCTCGGGGCTTGGGCAGGGTTATTCCTGTCAAAACAGCCCCTCCTGCTGTATCTTTGTTTTCCTCTCCGCTTTAGCGAAGGTTTCGACGCGGTGGGCGGGGTATTCGAGTTTCTTGCCCGCCAGCAATTCGGCGATGGTGAGGATTTGGAGGCGGGGATAGCGGCCCGGAAAGTCTTTTGATTCGTAGAAGCCCGTGGCCGCAGCTTCCGTGAGCATGGGCTTGGTGGGCTCGCGTAGCGTGATAAGCGCGCCGATGGCGGCTTTCTCGCGCTCCAACACCCCTTTTAGGTCGCGGACATGGTTCACGCCGATATAACCACTCTTCACCTGCACGATCACCTGCTTGGCCTGGCCGCTTTTGTCGTCGAAGAAGTTAATGTAGCCGTCGATGCCGGTGTCCGCGCCCTTCTTCTGGCCCTTGGCGGGCCGCGCATTCACTAGGTCCACCGCCCACCACTCGAACTGGTGCGGGCTGATTTCTTTGAGCGCCTCAGCGCCCTGCGCGTCCGTCGGCGCACCGATGATTTCGTAAGGGCTAAGTTGTTCCCCGAAGCTGTCCCGCAGCCTCCGCTGCACGAGGTTGATGGCGAGATAGGTGATGTCGATTCCGATCCACCGACGTTTGAGTCCTTCGGCAGCTGCGATGGCCGTCCCACAACCACAGAAAGGATCGAGCACTAAGTCGCCCTCGTTGCTGCTCAGGTAGACTATTCTTTCCAGGAGAGCACTCGGCTTTTGCGTGGGATACCCAAGGTCTTCCGTGCCCATGGCGGGACTGATATCGCTCCAGAGATCTTGAACGGGTATCCCAGGCATTTCGTCGGCATACTGAACCAACCTGGGCATGCCGGTGCTTCTGTGAATGAGATGCCCGTTCCTTGCAAACTCGACCAGGTTTTGCTTTGAGTATGCCCAAAAGCGTCCCCCGTAAGGGGAAACCGCCTTGTACTCGAAGCCCTTCCGAGGCCTCACGTACTCATCCGTGAGGTCGGCCTCCCAGCGCCTACCCTTCGCCATCTGACGTTTTACTCGCCACTTGTACTTTACGTCTCCGCCGGGCTTTGCTGCCGTGAGGTCTGTCTCCTTGTACCTGCGACCATCCTGTGCCACGTGTCGGTATTCCGACTCGAGGTATTCCTTCGTGTAGGGCGTATAGGTCGGGTGCCAAGTGTAATTCTCAGATTTGCTGTAGATAAAAAGAACATCGTGAATCCGGCCACACCGTTTCATTCCTTGCTTTGTGTCACTGTGCGCACTCGAACGCTTCCACGCAACCTCATTCAGGAATCCGCCGTGCCCGAAGATTGCATCCAAAACGAGTTTTAAGTAGTGGCTTGCCGTTGGGTCGCAATGCAGATATATGCTGCCGGTGGGCTTAAGGACGCGGTGCAATTCCACCAGGCGAATCGCCATCATGACGAGATAGGCCATCATGTCGTTGCGGCCCAGAAACGCCAGCAGCGCCTGCATCAGGTCGGCCAGCCTGCGCGGGCCGCCGGTGACGATTTCCTTGTAGACCGCCTCCACTTCCACGCTCCATTGCCACGTATCCTCAAACGCCATGATCTGCGCGGCGGATTCTTCGCCGCTCTTTTCCTTGAAGAGCACGTTGTAAGTGGCGTTGGAGTTGAAGGGCGGGTCGAGGTAAATCAGGTCAACGCTGGCGTCCGGCACCTCGCGGCGCAGGATGTCAAGATTGTCGCCAAAGTAGAGTCGGTTCTTCCATTCCATGGCCAGTGAGCATACCACAAATCAACACGAGCGATGCGATGGCTGAGGACGCCATACAGTTTGTACTTGACAAACTCCCTCCAACCGGCTACAGTGCTAGCGTATGGAAAGGCACGGAACATTTTCAGAGAAAAGGGCCCATGGGTCGGTTGGCCTCACCCTGGCGACCATGAGTCCGTGCCTGCCGGGAAAACGGGCTTTATGCAAGCTTTGGCTGAGGACTGTTTACTGTCCCGCGGCGGCGGGTCGGCTGTCCTCCGGCCACTGCACCACGAAGCAAGAATTCTTTTTTTTGCGCGAACGACGCGGGAATGTCTATGAAAACAAAGGACCGCTGTGGAGAAAGTGGAAACGGAGCGGTAATGTTATAGAAAATAAAGGTACTTATCGGTTGGGTACGGGGATGTTGTTGAAAATACAGGTAGTTAGTAGGTGGAAGGTCGTAGGTGGGGGAAGAACAGGAGTCAGGATTCGGGATTCAGGGTTCAGGTGTCAGGTGTCAGGTGACAGGCGCACTGCGGAATTGTGAATGGTGAATGGTGAATAGTGAATTGCTCTCTTGCTTTTCGCCACCGCCCACTGCCTTCTGCTTACTGCCGACTGCCTACTGAATTTTAGAAAGGCGGGATGGAGAGGGCACTTTGCAGGCATGAGAGCTCTGGACAGGATGTCACTGCCGACAGGAAAGCAAAAGAGCAGTAACTTCAAAAAGTGAACGAACGACGCGGGAATGTCTATGAAAACAAGGGAGGTAGGTTGTAGGTGGTAGGTGGTATGTGGGAGGTGGGGAATGAAAAACAGGGGCCAGGGACTGGGAGCCGAAGGACGAAGGCCTGCCCACCGCCGGCGCGTGCCGGCATCACTCGCTTAACTTGTCACTCGCGTCATAATGGCGGGGGAACTTAAAGAAAGAACTCTTTTTTGACGGAACGACGCGCGAATGTCTATGAAAACAAAGGACCGCTGTGGAAAAAGTGGCTGCGAAGCTGGAATGTATATGAAAACAAAGGTAGTTATGAGTTAAACGCGGGAATATCTATGAAAACAAGGCAGTTAATGTTGTGCGGATGCGTGCAGCTCCGGCCATATAAGACAAACAGTCGTCTTGGCGGCCAAGGTAATCCATGCCTCATCTCGCACGCGATGCCGCAGGTCCTCGAGCGGAGGACGTGATGAACAGGAGACAGTTTGAGAGAAGATTGAGAAGTAGACGCAGAAGTATGAGTTGGGGGACGTGCTGTGGATAATGTACCCCATCCTTTATGCAGAGAATCTGGGCGACCTGGCGGGCGAGATCAAGCGGCGAAAGCTGTTTTTGTTCGACGTCTGGGCTTATGTGCCCGGTTCCGGTCCAGGGTGGATTGGGCAGCAATTCCAACCGCCCGCGGGTGTATTCGAGTTACTCGAGTCGAATTTGGGGGAGCGCTGGCTGGGCACTGTGGTTGGTGAATACACCCCAAACAGACATCGCGGGAAGGGTTTGGAACGGAAACGGCCCGATTCGGGGATACCAGGACAGCCAGAGCTTGGCGAAGATTCTGGCCATTGCCCCTGAAGCGCCGCTGGTGTTCGATGTGCTGTACAAGAACCACGATGAGGGGTACCTCGACGCCCAATCTCTCCAGGAGATACTTGCACAATCCACTGGATAGATGTTGTGAACTAATGTAGTAAGGTAATATATCTTTTACAATTATTCACGCACTTACGTCGTGCAAAGCGGGCCCTCACCGATGCACTGGGGGCCAACTTCATCGCGCGGCGCGAAGAAAAGCAGATCCTTCGCTGCGCTCAGGATGACATGTCCCGCCACGGCGGGATCAGGATGAGGTGTCCCGCGCGGGGGGATCAGGATGAGGTGTCCCGCGCGGGGGGATCAGGATGAGGTGCCCTGCCGCGGGGGGATCAGGATGAGGTGTCCCGCGCGGGGGGATCAGGATGAGGTGCCCCGCCGCGGGGGGATCAGGATGAGGTGTCCCGCGCGGGGGGATCAGGATGAGGTGCCCCGCTGCGGCGGACTCAGGATGAAGTGGCCTGCCGCGGCGGCCCGATTGATCCCGCCGAGGCGGGACTGATTGACGGAGGAGGGAGCTGCCACGCCGCTTCTTCAATCGACAATCGGCCATCAGCAATCGGCAATGAAAACCTGGTCCTTCGTTGCGGCTATGCCGCGCTGTGCCTTTGCGGCGAGAGTTGTTGATTGTTTCGCAGCAAAGGCAGTGGGCGGGTTTGGCCTAGCCTTCTTGCTGTCGGCGGCGCTCGGCCACAATAGTGACCTGGATATCGTGGGCTAAGCGGACCACCCGTTCCACCAAACCGCGGCCAAAAATCAGCGGCCATCTCTTCTGCTGGGGCCGGGCAAGGAAGATCTGTGTAATTTTGTGGAGGCGGGCAAAGTCGACCAAAGTTTGGGCCACATCTTCGCCCTGTAACACGCTGGGCTCGATATGCAAGTTCCGGGCGAATTTCATGTGCTTTTCCACGGCCTCGCGCTGGCCTGCCGGAATATTATGCAAACTGCCGTCGCGCAGGACGCTCACCGCGAAACACTCCGCCTTCAGGTAATCGGCCACGCGCTTGCCGCGCCGGATTAGCGCCGCTGAAGATGGGTCTTCGGTGACGAGAATGAGGATTCGGTCGGACGCCCGTGGCCTCTGAGATGAAAGCGAGTCATGGTCTTCGCCTCCAATCCCAACGGCCTCCGTTTCGTCCTGGACCGACTGCCGAACGTCAACCTCATGCGCGGTCTGGCGTATCGCCAACTCACGCAGGGCGACAAGAGTCGACTCCTTAAAGAAATTCTCCATCGCCTGGCGCGCCTTTTCGGGTGCATAGACGACGCCGCGCATCAGCCGGTTGAGCAGGGCCTGAGGAGGCAAGTCGACCATGACCACCTCGTCGGCTTGCTTGACTACCCAATCCGGGATGGTTTCACGCA
>Ga0116136_1000331_pt1 | contig 30290 bp, 31 predicted proteins | sample June2015DPH_20_5_FD_88972 | JGI IMG/M metagenome (GOLD analysis project Ga0116136, IMG submission 88972) | Peatland microbial communities from SPRUCE experiment site at the Marcell Experimental Forest, Minnesota, USA - June2015DPH_20_40 | ecosystem: Environmental > Terrestrial > Soil > Wetlands... | reverse complement strand
AGGCCGGAAAATGAATCCGCGGGACACCAGCGGATGCAGCCAAAACCCTTCCCCGAGTCACAAAATCACGGTGACTGGAGAGAATCTAAGTCGCGGCGTCCCTTTTTCCGCAGCCTGCTAGGTGTTAGAGGAGCGCTGGCCGTCGTCGCCCCGCCCCTGCAAGCATTCGTCCGGCCGGGCGGGGACGCCCGGCGCTCCCTCCGGCGCCTGCAGGCATTCGTCCGGCCGGGCGGGACGCCCGGCGCTCCCTCCGGCACCCGCAGGCATTGCTCCGGCCGGGCGGGGACGCCCGGCGCTCCATCCGGCGCTCCACTGTTATCCTGACTTTTGTCCTTACTTGGGCGATCCAGGTTCGACGACGCTACCTGCATGGCGTAGAGCAGAACTCCCGCCTTTTTTGCGTCTAGCCGGCGGTGCAACAGGTGCTCGCAGACTTGCGTAATCGCTAACCGGATCGAGGCGACATCTTCCAGGACGGGCAGGAAGAAGGGAGCGGGCGGTTCAGCCGCGGAGGTGCTGACGTCGACCTTTACCGGGCGGCAACGGGCGTGGAAGTAGCAAAATTTTTGATCGCGCAGGGCGGGCGATCCGCAGCGATCTCCGTTCATTTTTATATGCTGGCAACGTTCGCCTGGGTAAATTGGCATGATGGCTCCTAAGTCGGCTGTGAGATCTCAGCTGTCGGCTCTCAGCTTTCAGTAAGTGCGTTTGACGCTCTTTTCCGTGTACCCCCTACCCCCCCTTTTTTCCGATCTATTAGAATCATTGGGTTGCGGGCGAGTTTTTGCAAATTCCTCAAGAATAAGGACTTATATGGAAAATCCTCAGGGGTAAGGACTTAGAGGGACGAGGTTGCAAAGTTTCAGGGCTTCAAGGTTCCAGTCTGGCTGCAGCGTGCTCTGCTTCGCCAGTAAAAAAGGGTGCGGGAGGGACGCCGCACCCTTATTCTTGCCTATAGTTCTATTATATCAATTTCAACCTACCTACCTGGACAAGTTTCCCGATTTTATTTTCCCAGCCAATTCATCGACTTACACGGAAAATCGCCAAAACAGGGGCTTGACAAGATTTTCCAAAATCGAGGGGTGGATCTCAAAGCTTCGCTGACTGGATTTTCTTCGAGGGAGCACGAAGCACACCCCAGGCGCTAAAGCGCGGACACATTTTCAACGACTTACGGCACGACTTGAAGTCGTGCCCTTCCCAAAAACCTGCGTGAATCAGAGTTTTTCCGCAGCCTGTTAAACTCGTGCCCTTCCCGCCCGTTGGGCCTTCCAGTTCGTTGAGAGGGTCGGGTTTTTGCGGATCGCGGCGGAAGCGAAGGCGAGCAGCGTCGTGGCCGGGCGGTGACGCCCGGCGCTCCATTGCATGTGGACATTGCTCGAAGAGAGGGCGCGGCCTGGGGGGCCACGCCCTTGGTCGTTTATGCGATCCGTCGTCAGAATCTATTTGCGCCGCAGGGCTGCGTGCGGCCGGACTATAGGGTGCACGATCGCGACGTGCGAGCGCGCCCCTCCTACAGGCTGGACAGAACTCTGCGCCTCGAAGGTGCCCACCGCAACCTGGGGATATCCGCTCGAGCTGGGGTCCACGTCGATAAAGAGGGCCGTTGAGCCGTTGACCGCGTAGTACTCCAGGGTCATCCCCCCGATGTACGTGTTCGGGATGGTGGCAATGATCGAGCCACGGCCGGTCGCAGGCGAATCCGGAGTGTAGGTGGCGGAGTTCAAAGGCTCATCATAAGCCCGACTGCCCATGACATTTTCGTCCAATACGCCGGTCATATTTGTTGCTGGTGACACTGCAGTGGTGGCATTGAACTGGGCAATATCGTCGACCTCGCCGCCGCCATTGGCTCCGGTGAGGTTTAGTCCGTAGCTTGCCGGGACAATGAATGACGTAGCGGTTTGAGCGTAGGCGACGCCGGCGGTAACGTTTACCGAATCCATCTCCAGCATCAGAAGTCCGCCGCTGGAGGGATAGATAACCCACTGAGTGGCGGGAACGAAGCCAGTGAGATTGACAAAAACCCGACCGCCGACGGGGCCGCTCGCGCCAGCGTCAAGCGCGCCTCTGAACTGCGCCTGCGCCGCCGGAATCGTGCCGGCGTCGTTGATGTCCTCAAGGCCGCCGCTAAAGTTACCAGTTCCGTCAGAGGTCATAAGGCCCCCATTCGCGATGGGACCGGAGGCGTTTGTGCCGCCGGCCATTGTGAACACCATGGTCCCTTGGGGGATGGAGGAAGCGCCGGTTTGGGTAAAGACATCGCCGGCAAGGAAATCCTTATAGTCCGTCTCGATGAGTTTCCAGTGGGTGGCGTCAATCGGGTAGAAATCATAGGTGAGCGCGAAGCTGGCGGTGGTAAGGGTGATGGTTCCAGGGACGGTTCCGGAACCCAGGGTTACTGCGGGGGCGGCGAGGGTCTCATTGGTGTAAGGGATACCGCCGTCATTGAAGTCCTCGACGCCTGGGGCAAGAACGTTGCTGTTGGGATTGAGGGTGAACGCACCGGCGGTGGCCAAGGGATTGCCGTTTGAGTCACTCCCGGCAAGACTGAAGGCGTACGGACCAGCGAGCTGACTCAGACTCGTGACTGCGGTCTGCAAGTCGAGGGTGCCACTGCCAGTGCCATTGCCGTCGAATTCGGTGACCAGCCCGCCAGAGCTCGAGGTCAGGACGAAATCCAAGACAAAGGTTCCGTACGCAGTCGTCGTAAGCGATGCCTGTCCGCGGCCGTCGGGGCCGACAGCATAGGAGCCGCCGGTAATCGCCTGGGCGGCCTGCGCCGGTATAGAAGTGAACCTTGGGTCGATGACGTCCATCATGCCCCCGCTACCAATACCGCCCTTTCCGTTGGCCACGAGAGTGCCCGCAATATTCAAGGGGGCTCCGTCGTTATCTGTGCCCTGCGACGAAAAAACGTAGGTGCCATTCAGGCTGCTGTTGCTGAAGCCGATGGGGTTGATCGTGGTGATCGGGCTGCTGGAGCCGCAGGATGCCATCAAAACGATGCTGGTGATCGCCGCCAGAGCCATGAGCAGGCGTCCGGCACACTTTGTGGAAGCAAGGGGATTCATAAAGACACTCCTCTCTTCTCTTCTTAAGATGCGCTAACCCGGATTGTAGAAGAAAGATTCGGTGGGAAAAATTGACGGGGGAGTTTCTCAGGCTTTGGTAACTTCCACCCGACTTGGGGCCGGGGCTGGCGTGGCGGAATGCTTGCGTTTTTCGGAAGCTTTTTCCGAAGCTTTTTCCGACACCCAGACTCCCACACGGTAAAGCAGAAGGATGCTGAGTACGATGCCGTACTCGATGGGCTTGCGGTGATCGGCCTTTACCAGCCAGAAGTAATGCACCACCGCCAGGATTCCGGTGAAATAGATCAGGCGGTGCAGACGCTGCCAGTTCTTTCCGCCCAGGCGACGAATCGACCATGCGGTCGAGGTCAGGGCGAGGGGAATCATGAGGACGAAGGCGGAGAATCCTACGGTGATGAAGGGGCGCTTAGCGATGTCCTTCGACATGGCGTGGACATCGAAGAACTTGTCGAGCCAGATGTAGGTCAAGAAATGTAAAGTTCCGTAAAAGAACGCGAACAGCCCGATCATGCGGCGGACGCCGATCAGCCAGTATTGGCGGGTGATCCGGCGCAGAGGAGTGATCGAGAGGGTGGCGAGAACAAGGATCAGCGTCCAGTCGCCGGTCGAGTGCGTGATGAACTCGATGGGATTGGCGCCCAGGCCGTCATGAAAAGCCTTCCAGACGAGGCGTTCCACCGGAATCAGTGCGGCTAGGAAGATCGCGATTTTTGTTAGACGCAGTTTCATTTTGGGCTTGTAACTTTGCAATCTACAGCGAAGTCCGAATTGCTGTCACCGCGGCAACTGCCGAGCTGCGCTCGGCTGGACGGGCGAGGACGCCCGTCTCTCCACGAACAATTCTCAGAAGTTCTTTTTCAGGTCCATGCCTGAGTACAGGCTTGCCACCTGATCATAACCATTGAACATCAGGGTGGGGCGCTTTAGGAATTCACCCAGGCGGCGTTCCTTGGCCTGGCTCCAGCGGGGATGGTCGACGTTCGGATTCACGTTCGAGTAGAAGCCGTATTCGCTGGGAGCGTACTGCTGCCAGGTGTTCATGGGCTGATCGCCGCTGAAGCGGATGCGGACGATCGACTTCGCGCTTTTGAATCCGTACTTCCATGGAAGCACGATGCGGAGCGGCGCGCCATCTTGATTCGGGAGCACCTCGCCGTACATACCGAAACAGAGCAGGGCGAGCGGGTGCATGGCCTCGTCCATGCGGAGACCCTCGACGTAAGGCCATTTCAATACGCTGGTGCGCTGGCCGGGCATTTGTTTGGGATCGTATAAGGTGGTGAACTCGACAAACTTTGCTTTGGGCAGAGGGTCGGCGCGCTTGATCAGTTCGCTGAGGGAAAATCCGATCCAGGGCACGACGATCGACCAGCCCTCGACGCAGCGATGACGGTAGATGCGTTCTTCGGGGGCAGCCATTTTGAAGATCGCATCGACGTCGAGCACCTGCTTTTTCTTGACCTCGCCGTCGATGGTTACGGTCCAGGGACGAGTCTTGAAATTCTTTGCCAGGTCGGCAGGCCCCTCTTTGTCGGTGGAGAACTCGTAGAAATTATTGTAGTTGGTGACATCCTTGTAGGGCGTTTGCTTCTCCGTCGTGCTGAAGGGGCTTTTCTGGAGGCTCTCAATCTTGGCGTTGGCGTGGACGGTGAGCGCTGGATCGACAAGATCACGGAAGGCGACACCGGTGACGGCGGCCGCGCCGGCAATCGCCGCGCCAGCGAGAAAGTTGCGCCGGTTCAGATAGATCGCCTTGGGAGTAATTTCAGAAGACGGAATCGCAGCCGGTTTCCCGATCAGCATGATAATTGTTCACCCCGATTATGGCTCACGCTATTGAAGTACGCATGGCAGGCAGAAACGGACGTGTCCGGCGCCGAAGCCCCACGCTTCGGCACTCACACCAGTATCAGACGCGGGAACGGGGGGAAAAGTTGCAAGCGCTGGTGGAGGGACGGGCGTCTTGCCTGTCGAGCAGTATGGCGGCCGGGCGAGGACGCCCGGCTCTCCACCGGCAAGCGAGGTCAGTTCGAAGCCGATTTTGCGATGGACTTGGGGGCGGGTGGCGGGGCGGATCTGGAGCGCAGGACTTCGCGGACTTTCTTGGCGAGATTCTGAAGGGTGAAGGGTTTCTGCAGGAACCCGGTACCGGGGCCGAGCGCGCCCGGGGTGACGACGGCATCTTCCGTGTAGCCCGAAAGATAGAGCACGCTGATGCCGGGACGCAGCAAGAGCAGCTTCTTGGCCAGTTCGCGGCCGCCGATGCCGGGCATCATGACGTCGGTGATGAGAATGTCGATGTCCTCGTTGAAGGCCTCGGCGACGCGCAGGCCGGACTCGCCATTTTCGGCTTCGATAACGTTGTAGCCGCGAGAGGTGAGGGTTACACGCACCAGTTCGCGCACGGATTCCTCGTCTTCCACCAGCAGGACGGTTTCGCAGCCGCCGACTTCGTTCGGCTGGGACTGGGCCGGACTCAGCTCTTCGGCGGAGTCTTCCACGCGGGGCAAATAGACGTAGAAAGTTGTGCCCGCCCCGGGCTCGCTTTGGGCGAATACGTATCCATTGCTCTGCTTGACGATGCCGTAGACAGTGGAGAGGCCGAGGCCGGTGCCTTTTCCTTTTTCCTTGGTGGTAAAGAACGGCTCAAAGATGCGGGATTGGGTTTCCTTGTCCATGCCGTGGCCGGTATCGGCAACCGAGATCACGGCATAACGTCCGGGCTGAATAAAACGGTGTTCGCTGAAGCTATGGCGTACGGTAACATCGGAGCTCTGCACGGTGAGCTTGCCGCCTTCGGGCATGGCATCTTTGGCATTGACGACCAGGTTCATGATGACCTGCTCGAGTTGGCCGGCGTCGGCGCGGGTGTGTCCGGTTTCAGTGGAAAGCCGCGTGACCAATTCGATATTTTCGCCGATCAGGGGCCGCAGCAGCCGCTCCATGTCGCCGATGACGGTGTTGACGTCGACCACCTTGAGTTCGAGGAGCTGCTTGCGGCTGAACGCCAGCAACTGGCGGGTGAGGGTCGCGGCGCGGTCGGCTGCCTGCTGGATGGACTGCACCTTATGGTGCATGGGGCTGCCTTTTTCCAACTGCTCCAGCAATACTTCGGTGTATCCGTTGATCACCATCAGCAGGTTGTTGAAGTCGTGGGCGACGCCGCCGGCGAGGCGGCCGACAGCGTCCATTTTCTGCGACTGGCGAAGCTGCTCTTCGAGCTGACGCCGTTCGGTGATATCTTCGGCGATCAGTTCCAATACTTCCTCGGGTTCATCGGCGCTAATGGCGGCACAGCCGCTGAGCCGCACGATGATGACGCGGCCGTCTTTGCGTTTCCACTGCACTTCCACGCCATTCAGACTTCCGGTGCGGCGACAGTCCTCGGCCAGTCGGTCCAACTCCAGGGGATTGACGAAGACTTCGCGCCTCACATCGAGTTGGAGAAGATCTTCGACCGATCCATGCCCGAGCATGTTGATGAGCGCGGGATTCACGTCCAGGAATCTTCCGCCGAGCGTACAGCGGCAAATGCCGAAGGCTGCGCTCAAAATCAGAGAGCGGGAACGGGCTTCGGAGCGGCGGAGCGCCTCTTCATAGCGCTTGTGCTCGATGGCCGCGGCCAACTGCTGCGAAACAAATTTTAGTATTTCGCGGTCGCGCTCTCCGAAGCGCGCGTTTTCGTTGTAGCTCTGGACGACCAGCGCTCCAATGCAGGCCGTGCCGCTTTTCAGGGGAACGCCCAGCCAGTCGAGCGACGGAGCGCCGATCAATTCCACTTCGCCGCGCCGCACCAGTTCCTCAAAGACTGCCGGTGTCGCCAGCAGGGGCTCGCCGGATCGCAGGACGTATTCCGTCAGGCCGCGGCCCAGAGGCTTGGGGGCCGGAGTAGAGTCCTGTTCATCGACGAAGTAGGGAAAGCTCAACAACTGAGACTGCGGATCGTAGAGGGAGATGTAGAAGTTGCGGGCGTTCATCAGCTGACCGAGGATGTTGTGGATGGCGGCGAAAAACTGTTGCAGATCTTCGGCCGACTGGCTGCGCGCCGCGATGGCGTACAAGGCGGCATTCAGCTCCTCGGCGCGCTTCTGCTCGGTGATGTCGCTATAGGAGGCGTAGGCTCCAACTCTTTTGCCGTTCAGCATCACGGGCGAGGTGGAGAGCAGCACCTCGACCAGTGAGCCATCCTTCCGCTGGCGGCGGGTCTCCAGCGAAAGTTTGCGTTCTGTCTTGACGCTCTCGCCGATCCACGCGGTTTCCGCATAGCGATCGGGCGGCACGATGAGTTGGTCGAGCCGTTTTCCCGCAGCTTCATCCGCGGTAAAGCCGTACAAGCGGGTAAACTCCCCGTTGATACGCAAAACGCGCACTTCCTCGTCGACAATACTGATCGCTTCCGGCGCGTTCTCGATGATCTGTTCGAAGTACGCTTTCTCCACCGTGAGCGGGACTTCGGCGGCATTGCCGTTGGTGGGCGAAGTGGCCGGGGCCGGATCGGAAATCTGATCGGAGATGTGGGTAAGGGTCGGCGGCGCGCCGTGCGCCAGGGCTTCCTGCAGCGCCTTCACCCGCGGCAATTCGGTCGAAGTTGTTGCCGGGGCGATTTTCTCACCCATACGGTCCTTTCCCAGTGTGCAATGGGGGATAGTGCGATGGTAAGCGGGCCCGATTATCCCCGATAGTTACCGCAGTAATGAGGGGTTTGATGAGGCAAAGGAAGGGTTCAGGAGGCGTTCGCCAGCACTACGCAGACCTGGCGCAGGATCTCTTTCTGCTCCTCGGTCACGATCAGAAACTCGAATCCGCAGCGCAGGCCGTTGCTATAGCGCACCACCGCTCGCACCTTCATGACGTGAGGCGGGAGCGGGATGGGAAACTCCAGGGAAACAACTTCGCCGGCGTGCAGCTCGCCGCTGAGGGTCGCCCCAACGCCGTCCTGGCCAACCTCGTTGGTTCGGCCCCAATATGCGGCCGTCTGGCCTTCGCGAAACACCGACACCTGAATGCGCACGTCAAAACGATAACGGGGGAAACGCCGCGTACGGCGCTGGGTTTTGGCTGCCGCTGGTTGCGGGTCGCTCAATGCAGCTTCTCCATTTCCGATATTCTTTTCGACTCTTGCGATTGTGCTTGAACGCAAGGGTAGCCCTCAACGGCATCAAAGTCCATGTACCAATGAACCAAGCGTTCGGGTAAGGTGACTGTCGGCCGCATTGCCGCGATTGCGCATCTTGTTTCAGTGTTCGATGCGGCATGGGAACGGCATTTGGCGGGGGTTCACGCGTAAAGCTGCGTAAAGACGCGTGACAGACGCCGGGTGCGGCATCTAACATCGGTAGTCGGCTGCTGAGGATGGCGCTGACGGAGCCGCGTTTGGTGTAATCTGAATGCTTATGTCTTACCGCTCAAATGCCGCCGAAGCGTGGTATACGGACCCGCAGCCTACGGCTGCACAGCCGGATACACCGCTGGATTTGCTCCCACCGCCGAGCCTGGGGCAGCCGCTCTGGAGGTCGCTAGTCGGCAATCTGCGCGATACGTTCGCGCCGGAGAAGTTGCCGCCGCTCGTACTCACTTCACGGCCGGCGAACGTCGGCCTGCTGCTCGGGGAGCGTCTGCGCCTGCCTTGGTTTCGCACCGTGTTCACCAATATTGGGGACGTGATCTCGCCGGAAACACTGCCGCCGCTTGAACTGGAATCGCAACCCGTCGATGTCGGAGAACTCATCACCGATCAGCTCAGCCACTTCTGGTGGGGCTCGCTACTGCGGAATCTGGCTGATCGCGTCGCGCCGGAAACAGTGCCGGCTCTCCATCTGACTTCCAAGCCGATTCTGGACATTATTCCGAAGTCATGGATACTGCTGCCGCTGTGGTCGGAGGTGGTGGACACGCCGAAGGTATTTTATCCCGACAAGCCGAAGCCGGCCGATGCAGTGAGGTCAGTCAATCTGCAACCGGTCGCGTTGCCGGCGAAGAAGATGGAGGCTCTGGCCGAAGCTCTGGTCAGGGAACCCACTGCCGGCGACCTGCTGCGCGATCTGCGTCGCTCGCGCATTCGGCAGCGAATCTGGATCGGGCTGGCGACGGCACAAGTTGTCTATATGGTTCTGGCCGCAGTGGGAAAACTCTGATTAATGGAGCGACGGGGGGCCCGCCCGTCCTGCATCTCACCGGCCGGGCGGGGACGCCCGGCTCTCCATAAGCGCAACTTACTGGCGCAGCCCCATCCAGCCTTCGGCAATGACCAGGGAATTTCCCGGATTGCGAGCATCGTACTTCACTGAGGTCGGCAGGCCGAGCCGGCAGGAATGCAGATTGATCCACTGCCGAAGATAGGTGACGTCCTGCGAGGCCTCATAGGAAACGCCGGCTACGTCATACTGGTAAATCAGCATGGTGGCGGGGCGGTTCGCGGCAGTCGTGATTTCCTGGACATCAATCACCGTGCCATCGGTGATGCGCCCGACCGTATTCAGCCAAGCGCGGCGTTCGCGCTCGACGTCATCCGCGCTCTTGGATTTGCGGCGCAGCAGGGCATAGGCGGCGATGGCCAAGCCAATCGCGGCCAGCACGAGTATGTAGAGGCGAAGTGAAATCATTGTCGTGAAATCATTGGCGAACGGAAGCTGAGCCTTTCGGTCTACTTTCAGCATAAGCTGTAACCGCGCTGACCGCCAAGGGCACCAAGGTGCGCAAGAATGTACAGGAAGTGTTGACGAAAACTGGCGTGGCTTATACGCGGCGGCGATAGTAAATGTTGAATTCGAACCCGGGGTTCGGTGGAAAGATTTCGGCGATCTTGCGCAGCCGTTCGGCCATCGGAGCCGGCGCCAGCAGCGGATAGTCGCGCTCGCGCAGATCGTGGTAATCGACGTCGAGGTAGAGCGAGAGCAGGTAGATCGAAATCGCATCCGCGAAGCTGGCCGTAAGATAATCGTTTTTAAATTTCTCCGCGTCCGGACCGTGGGCCGTGGCGAACTTGCGCGCCTCCCATGCGTCGAGTGAAGTTTCTCCGCGCACCCCGGACTCCACTTGCTGCCAGGCCAGGTCGGCGAAATTTTGGGATACGCCAGCGCGTTCGACCAGCGCGTGCCCGACGTTGATGTAGAACTCGAACGCCACCGAGAATTTGTCGTCCATCAAGCGGGTCGAGATGAAGACGCACTGCGCATCGCCGAGATTCAGGTTGCGATGGCAAACCGCATTGTCACTGAGCGCAACGTCGTAGCGGTCGGCAATCACGGTCTCATCGCCCTGGGTCACGGTGAGCGGCACGAAGTAGTACGCCTTGCGGCTGAGCGCGGCGGCTACCGGCACGGGCACCGTTGCAATCATGCGGTCAAGATCATTGTCGGAAACGGCAATCTCGCCCGAGCGGGCGTAGCAGATGCCATTCGGCGCCTGTGAAACCGGGCTGTTTTGCACGATCTCCACCGGGCTGCGGGTGATCGCGGAGGCGGTTTGCGACATGCCAAGTATTGTAGCGTATGGGCACAAAGTGACGGTTGGGGTACTTTTTCCGCAAGCTGCTATGTCACGATCTTGCCCGCCGCTTTGCGGGGAGGATCTTGTCTAACGCATGACCCAGATCGGCAATCAGGTCTTCGGTGTCTTCTATGCCCACCGAGTAACGGATGAGGGCCTCCGGGATGCCGCTCGCCGCGCGTTCCTGCTTGGTGGACTCGACATGGCTGGTGGTGGAGGGGGGACCGGCGACCGTTTCGACCGCACCCAGGTTCGCAGCTAAATGCGCGTAACGCAGACGCGGCAGAAAGGATTTCACTGAATCGAAACCGCCTCTGATGACAAAGCTGAGCACGCCTCCAAAACCTCGCATCTGCCGGCGAGCAATTTCGTGATGTTCATGGGACTCCAACCCGGGATAGAAGACCTTAGTTACGTGCGGGTGTGATTCCAGGAACCGCGCAATCTTAAGCGCGCTCTCGTTCTGCCGTGCGATCCGAAGATGAAGAGTTTTCATGCCTCGAAGCAGCAGGTAAGCGGACATGGGATCGAGGCAGGCGCCCGTGATCTCGCGAAAATGATAAATCCGCCCTATGAGATCGGCGGGGCCGCACACCACACCGCCGAGAGCATCCGCGTGCCCGCCGAGGAACTTGGTTGCGCTGTGAATGACGAGATCGGCGCCGAGTTTCACCGGTTGCTGATTGATGGGCGTGGCCAGTGTGTTGTCCACAATCACCACGGCACCGTGACGATGGGCCACGGCAGCCAGGCGGGCGAGATCGACAACTTTGACAGTTGGATTCGTCGGACTTTCTAGGTACACCGCCTTGCACCCCTGGCCGATTGCTGCTTCGATCGCCTGGTGATCGTTCGTATCACAGAGCGACACCTTGATGCCGAATCGGGGCAGGAATTCGATAAAGAGCTTGTTCGTCCCCCCGTAGGTGTCGTTAATGGAAACGACGCGATCGCCAGGAGACAGGAGCGCAAAAAGCGTGTTGCTGATCGCTCCCATGCCGCTCGAAAAACTGGTGGCGGCTTCGGCCGTCTCCAGATCTCTTATCTTTTCTTCGAAGGCGGCTACGGTTGGATTTGTGTTGCGGCTATAGATATGGCCAGGCGTCTTTCCTTGCGCCACCTTGAGCCACTCGTTCACATCGTCGTAGCCGAAGGAGACACTGAGGGCCACGGGGATTTGCGTGGCGCGTTCCCAATATTTGCCCTGCTCACCAGCCCACACTCCCCGGGTTCCAAGTCCCGCGTCATCTTTTTTGTTCTTGGTGCGTCGGCGCACAGAAGAGTGTCTCCTTCTTGTTCGTCAGTCTAGCAGGCACGGGGGATCCGCTAGAAGCCTACCGCGTAGAAATTGTAAAGTTCACTACGACACGAGCTTCCGTTCCGATGGGTGCGCCATTTTTGTAGTGCGGCCGAAAGTGCCACTGTCGAACAGCTTCTCGAGCGGCGGCGGCCAGGATTGCGGGACCGCTCAGCACCTGAATGCCCCCGATGGTTCCATTCTTGTCGATATTCACCCGAAGCGTCACAGCTCCTTCGATCTTCATCTGCTCGGCCAGGGGTGGATAGACCGGTTCCGAAGGACGATATAGGACCTCAGGGGAGTCGGCTGAAACTTGTTCATGTTCGGCGGCGTTCACAACGGTCGCGGCTACTGCCGCAGGTTGCGTCTGCGCCGATGTTGCCGTAGTCGAGCCTCCCAAATCCAAATTGACGGTTGCATTGTGCGGGTGAATAGTCAGATGCCGACCTCCGGGAAAGATGACCTCGATGGAGATGACAGAGCGAGTGACCCGCTCATTCGTTCCAGAGTTGGCCGTCGACGGGCGCTCCGCCACAGGGAGTTTCTTGGGCTTGAGTTTCGGTTGCGGGACTGGCGGTTGAGGATTCTCAACCTCGGGTGTGTTCTGCGTCACAGTCGCCGGTTCGGAAGTGAGGACATGCGCGAGACGGTCTCTGAAGAAAAAAACTACGCCACCCAAGAGAAGTATGAGCAGAATGAAGGCGGCGGAGCCGCCTCGTTTCTTGCCGGGACCGGAAACCAGCGCGTCATAGTTGATCTCTGGCAGTTGCTGCTTGTTGTTGGGCATGTCAGCCTCGGGCTGTCCCCCCTGGAGAGTATACGGAAAGAGGGACTGGGCCGGCTTTCCTCCGGCAGTCTTACTCCGGCAATCTTACTCCGGCAATCTTACTCCCGAAATCTTACTCCCGAGGGTGTTTTGCCCCTTTTTGCGTTAAGTGCGAAAGGGCGGGGCTTTTAACTCGCCTCCCGGCGGGTGCCCGCGTCTAACCTTGTTTGATCCGATGGTGTAGCTTAGAAGCATGGGGAAAACGAGTTCGGGCGGGCCGCGCTGGACAGGGATTCCGGTGCGCGCATTTGCGATGACGTTTCTGTTCACACTGCTGTCATTCGCGGTCGCGCTTTTGCTCAGCATTATGGGGACAGTGGTGTACTCGCAAGTGAAGCATGTCGCGCCCAACCTGACGTTTGCGTACCGGCACATCGCGTTTCCGTGCGCGATCACTGCGGGCGCGATAGTGCTGGTGCTGTCGCTGGTGATGGAAATTCGGAACTACCGGCAGCGGAGGACGCTGGAAGGGATCGAGCGCGTGAGTTGAAATAATACGGTGGAGAGACGGGCGTCTCGCCCGTCCAATTCGGGGGTGGCCGGGCGGGGACGCCCGGCGCTCCACCAGCAAGCGTGGGTGAGTTGAAGATGAGTGAGTTGAAGACGGTTGCGCCGCGTATTGCCATTCCCGTGCCGCATTCCGGCGATCGCGAGTACGCCGGGCGCGCGCTGCCGCCGTATGAAGAAGCCGTGCGCGGGGCCGGTGGCGATCCGGTGCGCATCGAACTGGATCAGGCACCCGGACAGGTGATGCGGCAGATCGAGCGCTGCGATGCCGTTCTGCTGCCCGGCAGCCGGGCGGATGTCGATCCGCGGAGGTACAGCGCAGGTCGCCACGAGAAAACAGCAGCCGCGGACGCCCAACGAGAGATGGTGGACGAGTTGCTGTTGCAGGATGCCTATAACCTGCATAAGCCGGTGCTCGGTATCTGCTACGGACTGCAGTCGTTGAATGTGTACCGGACGGGATCGCTGGTGCAGGATATCGAATCGGCGAACGTCGATTCGACGACCAATCATAGCGCGGGACGGACGGTAGCGAACGCGCACGATGTCAAGATCGAGCCGGAATCGCGGCTGGCGGAGATTGTGGGGGCTTCCTCGGGCACCCAGAAGATGATGCCCGTGAATTCTTCGCATCACCAGGCCGCGGACGCGGTTGGCGATGGATTGCGAGTGGTGGCGCGTTCCGCTGAAGACGGAATTATTGAAGCTCTCGAAGGAACCGCTCCCGGACATTTTGTTCTGGCGGTGCAGTGGCATCCGGAGCGGAGTGTGAACGACGGGCCGGATGTGGCAGATTCGGCGCGCGCAATTTTTCGCGCGTTCATCGAGGCGGCGCGGGCGAAACACGCGGAGTTGGCTAGCGAGCTTAAGGCGGCCAGTAGGCGGTAGGTATGACAAATTCAGAGTTGACGTGACCACAGACAGCTGCCGAGCTGCGCTCGGCTTGGACCCTTCGACTTCGCTCAGGGCAGGCTCGCGAGGACGCCCGTCACTCCACTAAGTCTTAGCAGCGCTTCAGCAACACCATCGCATTCGCAATCGCGGCGTTTTCGGTGCCCATGCCTTCCGGGGTTTTGGCTTTGATACCTACGCAGTCCGCTGGAATTCCGCATAACTCGGCTACGTGTTTGCGAATTTTGTCGGAGTGCGGGCCGATTTTTGGAGTGGACAGGATCAGCGTCGAATCCAGGTTCACGAGTTCGTAGCCCGCGTTTTTGACGCGCTGCAACGCTTCTCGCAGAAACAGGGCGGAGTCGGCGTTTTTCCACTGCGGATCGGAAGGCGGAAACAGCGATCCAATGTCGGGGCCGGCGATGGCACCGAGCAGCGCGTCGGTAATCGCGTGCAGCAGCACGTCGCCGTCGGAATGGCCGCCAAGACCTTTATCATGCGGCAGGGTCACGCCGCCGATCTTGAGCGGAATGCCGGGCTTGAATTCGTGCGAGTCCCAACCGTAGCCGATGCGCATTTCAGGTTTCAAGATTTTCCCGCCTTCGAGGCCCGGCCTCAGGGGCTAAAGCCCGCGTGTTTGTCGTCCTAGCGGCGCGGCTAAAGCCGTGCCCTTCCCACATCCTGCTCGAACCGGAGTTTATCGGCATCCCAGACGGGGCAAGCCCCGTCTCTACACTAGCCGTGCCCTTCCGAAAAACATTAGCTGCCTGCGGTTTTCAGATAGAACTCTGCCAGTTCCATGTCGGCTGGCGTCGTGATTTTTATATTGCGCGGCGATCCCATTACTACTACAACTGGCAGGCCTGCGCGCTCGATCAAGGAAGCCTCGTCGGTACCGAGGAAGCCGTCGGCGATGGCGTCATCAAAGGCGTTCTTCAGAATGTCGTAGCGAAAGCCCTGCGGAGTTTGCGCCATCACGATACTGGCGCGCGGGATGGTGGCTTTGATGAGCGCGCCGTCCGCGGTGCGTTCCACCTGTTTCACCGTGTCCACGGCGGGCCAGCCCGCGATGGCGGCTCCATGTTTGTGCGCGGCCTCGATCACATGGGCAATGATTTCGGGCGTGACGAATGGGCGAACGGCATCGTGCACCAGAACGATGTCTTCCGGATCGGCAGCGGTGCGGGCGAGAGCGTTTGCCACCGAGTCCTGACGATGCTCGCCGCCCTCAACCAGCTGCAGGCGCTTGCTCGAGATTTCCGGGTACTGCTTTTCGACCTGGGCGCGAAAGCCGGCAATTTCGCCGTGACGCAGAGCGACGATGATTTCGTAGACGGCAGGAGCGGCGGCGAATTTACGCAGCGTGTGGACAAGAATGGGCACGCCACCCAGTTCTTTGAACTGCTTGGTCGGCGCTTTTTTTCTGGACTTTTCGGCCTTTAGGGCGGCCGAGGGCGGGGCCATGCGCGTGCCCAGTCCGGCCGCCGGAACAATGACGAACACCTTCATAGGGGCGATCAGTATAGTACAGGACTTAGGTTTTGAGCATAACGCTCAGCGGGCTGCGGTGATGCCCAGCCCCTAAAGGGGCGTGTGGTTTCGAAGTAATTGCGGTATCGCTAAAGCGATACCCTGATACGAATCCTGGATCACTAAAGCCAATATTCCGATACGAATCCTGAGTTCTTCCGCAGCTTGCTGAAGCACAGCCTAGTCGGCTGTCCGGTCGGCCACCGCCGACGTTTGTTTTTTTTCCGGGTCGGAGGGCGGTCCGCCGCTTCCCGGCGCCGGAGGCACGGGCAGTGGAGGCGGCGTCACTCCTTTGGCGTCGTGGCGGCCGCGATCATCCCACTTGCCAAAGATCATCTTTCCCGCGGTGGTTTGCAGGACCGAGGTCACCGAGATGTCGATGGTCTTGCCAATCATTTTGCGCGCGTTATCGACGACCACCATGGTGCCGTCATCGAGATAGGCGACACCCTGGTTGTATTCTTTTCCTTCCTTCAGGATGAATACCCGCATCACTTCGCCGGGCAGAACGATGGGCTTGAGCGAGTTGGCCAGTTCGTTAATGTTGAGCACGGCCACACCTTGCAACTGGGCGACTTTGTTGAGGTTGAAGTCGTTGGTGATGATCTTGCCTTCATACAGCTTGGCCAGTTCGATGAGCTTCATATCGACTTCGCGGACACTGGGGAAGTCGTCTTCGACGATCTGGATCTGCACGGAAGCAGTTTTCTGGAGACGCTGCAGGATGTCGAGGCCGCGGCGTCCGCGATTACGTTTGAGCGAGTCGGCGGAATCGGCCACCAGTTGCAATTCCCGGAGCACGAACTGCGGGATCACAATCAGGCCGTCGAGGAAACCGGTCTCGGCGATGTCGGCGATGCGGCCGTCAATAATGACGCTGGTGTCGAGGATCTTGTAACTCTTTTTGCCCGACTTTTCGCCGCCGAAGACGCCGCCGAGCGCCGCCAGATTGAGCATATCGCCTTTACTGGCACCGACCGCCAATCCGACGTACGCCATGACCATCATGACCATGATCTGCAGGAAACTCCGGGTCGGGCTCGCAGGCATGCTGTTGCCAATGACAAGCGCGAAAAGATAAGCGCCAACGATGCCGAGCACGCTGCCGATGGCGGCCCCAATCAGGCGCTTCAGGCTCATGGCGCGCAACCTCCACTCGAACACGACGATGGCGACGCCGATCAGGGCGCCGACGACGGCATCCAGGTTCGAGGGCAGGTTAAAGGGGCGAATGAAAAAGCAGACGACAGCGACGACGAGGACAAACAGAAGGCGTATAAGTATGACGTCCACGAGCAATACCTCTCTCGGGGAAGGCACCGCTCGAGCGATTCCCGCCCCCGCCGGTCGTCGAGGGCGAATGATATTAGGAGCCCTGCGCCAGCGTTCTATTCACGGAGCCGTATGAAAATAAAAATGTACCCCGTGTGTCCGGTCATAACCGGTTACGGCAAAAGTACGGGAGCAGTATATACCCGGCTGGGAATGGGAACCAGCCTTTAGCTATTGACCTTATAACTCCCTGGCATCTAAGGGCGCGGCTTCCGCCATCTAGGCGGACTCCCGACGGACTCGTAGGTACGTGCGAGCGGCTAGTTGCTAAGTGCGCTCTTTATCTTTACATCCCGTTGTAGTTCGGGCAGCCCCCTCGTGGTTCGCGCTGATGCTCTAGTGCATCGGGAACTGCGGCTACGTTAGACTGTTGGGTCATCTGGAGGCACCCCTGTATGAACTGGCCGGGACAAGTCGTCCTGATCATTGCCATCTGCGTTTCGCTGTTTCTGTTTTGGCGGAAGTTCGGCGCAGCCCTGCGCACGATCCTCGGATCGAAGCCGGACGCTGACTTCCACCTGCGGCCCATTGGCCCGCGCATCCGCAGAGTGCTCTGGGAGGTGGCCGCGCAGGGACAGGTCATTGCCCAGAGGCCGTTGCCCGGCGTGGCGCATGCCTTTGTTTTCTGGGGCTTCTGCGTTTTCGTCCTGGTGACGCTCAACCACTTCGCCGAGGGATTCGGCCACGGCTTCCTGTCCCATAGCGGCTTCTCGCGTTTTTATTTCGTGTTTGCCGGAGTGTGGGCCGTGGCCGTGGCCATCTCGATCGCGGCGCTGGCCTTCCGCCGGTTCGTCCTCCGGCCGAAATGGCTGGAGCCGCTGTCTCCGGAATCTGGCCTGATCGCTTTCCTGATTTTCGCGTTGATGATCACCTACCTGGCCCAGTTCTGGGTGCCGGAAGGCAGCGTGGCGGCTTGGACGGTGTGGTGGGCGCACACGCTGTTGCTCCTGTTTTTCCTGGTGCTGATTCCCGGCACCAAGCACCTGCACCTGGTGCTGAGCCCGTTGACGATATTTCTGGAGCGCGACGGCTTCAGCGCCATCCCGCCGCTGGTGGGCGACGAAGATTTCGGCCTCGTCGCCGGCACGGATCTGACCCGAATCACCAGTCTGCAGGCCTACACCTGCGTCGAGTGTGGCCGCTGCACCGAACACTGTCCGGCCGACAACACCGGAAAGATTCTGAATCCCAAAGAGATTATTTTGGGCACCCGGCATTACCTGAAAGAGTTCGGGCCAAAGAGCAGCGAACCGCTGCTGGGCAAGGACCTTTCCATGGAAGCGGTTTTCCAGTGCACCACGTGCGGGGCCTGCGAGTTTCAGTGCCCGGTGGGCATTCAGCACCTGCCGTTGATCGTGGGTCTGCGGCGCGGCGCGGTGAATACGGGCAAGTGGGACAACAGCTACGGCAGCGAAATGTTCGTCACGCTGGAGCGGCAGGGGAACGCGCTCGGATTTCCGCCGTCGGATCGGGAAAAGTTCATCGAGAAGAGTGGCCTGCCGTACTTCGACGGAACCCAGGAATACTGCCTGTGGATGGGATGCCTGGGATCGTTTGATCCGAATGGCCGGAAGATTCTGCTGGCGCTGGTGGAGGTGCTGAATTATCTGGGGATCAGCTTCGGGGTTCTGCGCCAGGAGAAGTGCAGCGGCGATCCGGCGCGGCGGCTGGGCAACGATTATCTGTTCGGCGAATTGGCGCAGGGAAACCTGGAACAGATCCGCGAGGCCGGCGTGAAGAAAATGGTTTCAATCTGCCCGCACTGCGTGCGCACCATGGGCGTGGATTGGAAGGAGCACGGCGGCACCATTGCCATCGAGCACCACAGCGAGTTGCTCGCCCGCCACCAGGACAAGCTGCCGCTCGCCCTGGAAGAGCAGAAGAGCATGGTGTTCCACGACGCCTGCTACCTGGGACGATATCGCGGCGTGTACGATGAGCCGCGCGAGGTGATTGCGCGCTACGGGCAGGTGGTGGATCCGCCACGGGCGCGCGAACGCGGCTTCTGCTGTGGTGGCGGCGGCGGCTTGATGTTTCTGGGAGAAGAGTCGGGCAAGCGCGTCAACCTGGAGCGCGCCCAGGAGTTGGTGGCGACGGGCGCAAGCGTGGTCGCCGCGGCCTGCCCGTTCTGCAACTCGATGCTGCGCGATGGATTGGCGGCGGCCACTGACAATCCGCCGGAATTGCTGGACGTTGCCCAGATCGCGGCCGCAGCCATCGCGAAAACCATCCCGCAAAAGACCGCCGACGGGGCCTAGTGGAGCGACGGGCGCCTCGCCCGTCCGGCACTATGGTGGCCGGGCGGGGACGCCCGGCTCTCCACGATCAAGAGCGGCGGCTTCCGCGATCGCCTCGCGAATAGCCTGCGGGACTCCATCCATCTGTTTGGGGTTGCCGAGGTCATCCTTCGTGTCGCCGCGCATATTTCACTGCTGCAAAGAGCGTCGCACAGATTATGAAATCCACCAGCAGGCCCCAGTCTTCCCTGAAAAGCGCATGGCGCGCCACGGCGGGCAGATGTGGCATGAGCAGGAAGTAGATCGCGTTGCCTGCGAGCACGGCCACGAGCGCGTCGAAAAGATTCTTCATTGTTGTACTCACCATAGGAGCGCGGCGGCCCACGTCTCGAAAAGCGCGAGACGTGGGGCACCCCCGCGGCCCTCAGCGGCTAAAGCCGCAGTCGATTTTGCGATACTTACGGCGCGGCTGAAGCCGCGCCCCTTCAAAACAGCGTCCCGGCTGCTAACATCGCTTAAGATGCTGGAACCGTCCACTCCAGTGCAGTATGTGAAAGGCATTGGCCCGCGTCTGGCCGAGGTCCTTGCCGCCAAGGGCATTGCGACCGTCGATGACCTGCTGCACTACCTGCCCTTCCGCTACGAAGACCGGCTGAATCCGCGTTCAGTCGCCGAACTGCGCGCCGGAGAGATGGCGACGGTCATTGCCGAAGTCCGCAACTCGGGACTGTTTCGCACGCGCCGCATGCCCATCTTCCAACTCACGGTCGGCCAGGGCCGCACCCGGTTGAAGTGTATATGGTTTAACGCCGCTTATCTGCAAGGCCGCTTCCAGCCTGGACAGATGCTGGCGCTCTACGGCAAGGTCGAAGAGGACCGCGACGGCCAACTGCAGATTGTGCAGCCGCAATTCGAGATTCTCGGCGATATCAACGAAGAAGGCGGCGCCGACGAGGCTGAGAAAAAGGCAGCCGCCTCGCTTGAGATCGGACGCATTGTTCCGATTTATGAATCGACCGGCCAGGGGAAACTCACGCCGCGCTGGTTCCGGCGCATTATCCGGTGGGCGCTCGAAAATTTGAATCCCAATCTTCCCGATCCAATCCCCGCCGCGGTGCGTGCGCATCTGAGCCTGATGTCTCCGCGCGAAGCGTTGTGGAAGGTGCACTGGCCCGATGCGGGAGAAAGCTTTACCGATCTGCAATCGTCGCGCACCGCAGCGCACATAAGAATGATCTTCGATGAACTCTTTTTCATCGAGCTCGGGCTCGAACTCAAACGCCGCGAACAGAAGGCGCGGACCGGCATCGCCTTTCGGCTGGACGGCGGCGTGCGCGAGGCGATTAAGAAGATACTGCCGTTTCATCCGACCGCTGCCCAGAAGCGAGTGCTGAAAGAAATCGCCACTGACATGCAGACGCCTTGTCCGATGCGGCGGCTGCTACAGGGCGACGTGGGATCGGGCAAGACGATTGTGGCCTTCCAAGCCGCCATCATCGCCATTGAAAACGGCTACCAGGTCGCATTGATGGCGCCGACGGAAATTCTGGCGCAGCAACATTATTTTTCCGCCCGCCAGATTCTCGAAAGAGCCGGATACCGCATCGTGCTGCTGACCGGCTCGCTCGAACAGGATCGCAAACGCGACGTGCGCCGCCACATCGCGCAAGGCAACGCGCAACTGGTCATCGGGACGCACGCGCTGATTCAGGATCGCGTCGAATTCGAAAAACTCGGCCTGGTCGTCGTGGACGAGCAACACCGCTTCGGAGTAATGCAACGGCTGAAGCTGATGAAGAAGGCGGATGAAGCTCGTGTGGGGGCGGGCGTCCCGCCCGCCCCGCCGGGCGGGGACGCCCGGCGCTCCACTGAATCGGACCCCGAGCCCGACGTGCTGGTGATGACGGCGACGCCCATCCCGCGCACGCTCGCCCTTACTCTCTACGGCGACCTTGACGTTTCGGTGCTCGACGAACTTCCGCCGGGACGCACGCCGGTGGTCACCCGCTCCCTGCCCGACGAGCGCGCGCCCGAAGTGTGGGACTTCGTCCGCAAGCAGATCGGCGCCGGACACCAGGCCTATGTCGTTTATCCGGTGATCGAAGAGAACGAAGAGCGCGAACTGAAGGCGGCGCAGCAGATGCACCGGCAATTGCGGGAAAGAATTTTCCCCAACCTTCATGTCGGTTTGCTGCACGGCCGCCTTGATGCCGACGAAAAAGAGCACGTAATGCGCGAGTTCCAACAGGGCAAGATCGAAATTCTTGTCGCGACCACGGTGATCGAGGTCGGAGTCGATGTTCCTAACGCGACCGTCATGGTGATCGAGCACGCCGACCGCTTTGGTCTGGCGCAACTCCACCAGTTGCGCGGGCGCATCGGCCGCGGCGCGGCGAAATCCTACTGTGTGCTCATGCGCGGTGGAAAGGTTTCCGAAGAAGGAGAACGCCGTCTCGACGCCATGGTGCGCTCGAACGATGGCTTCCAGATCGCGGAACTCGATCTCGAACTGCGCGGCCCCGGCGAATTTTTCGGGACGAAACAGGCGGGCATTCCGAGCTTCCGCGTTGCCAATCTCATCCGCGATCGCCAACTGCTGGAAGCCGCCAAGCGCGAGGCTGCGTTTGTGATCTCAGGGCCGAATCCCGAAATATCTAAAGCAGAGATCGATCGGGCGCTTAAGGAAATGCGGTCTCGCTGGGCGCTCACCTACGGGTTAGTTGAGGTGGGATAGAACTCGTCTTCATTTGTGGGATAGAACTCGTCTTCATCTGAGGAAGCCCGTTTGAGCGTTAGTGGTGCAATCGCGATAGTTCGCCGACAAAAATGGGATCGATAGTTGCCCAAGTGGTTAGCTCCAAATTGGACACGCGTGAGGATTCAGCGTAGTCTTGAAGGTGAGTGAGCAGTTCCTCTCCTCTTTCAGGTCCCCTGAACTAAGTCAGTTCATCTGAAGTACCTTCCTCTTAGTCCACAGCACGCAGGAGGTTTCCTAATGATTGATTCCAAGGTTCAGAAACAACCACAGCCAAAGATTGTCATTGGTCCGAAAAGCATTGATCCGAAAAGCACTGATCCGAAAAGCTCTATTGGCAAGGTGGCGACGATGTCAAACGCCGTCCCATCCGAAGACAGGATAAGAGTGCGGGCCTATGAGCTGTATCAAAGCCGTGGTCGCGAACCCGGCCAGGACGAACAGGACTGGCTCCGCGCCGAGCGGGAGATCCTCAAACGGGAGCGGTAAAGTGGCCACATCCACCGCCGCCCGCGAATCTGCTGGAAGGCCGGAGGGATAGCCATGGGTTGCTTAATCTGCAAGGATCTGGAACGAACTTTTGAATTCAGGCGCAGCCAGTACGTCGAGGCCCGTTCCGCAGCGTATTACCAGGTCAGTACGGAGCTTGCGGCCTACAAAAACGTCGATATGGAGCGCGCCAAGAGCGACTTGGAAGAGCACCAGTTGGTATGCGTCTCCGCCGCCAGCGGAGAGCGCCGCTCACGGGCTCCATCCGCAATGGTTCTGCTATGATCGCGGCAGGGCCGGGAAAACCGGCGGATTTCACCCTTTACCAGGAGTTTTCATCATGGAAATGCCCGCTCTTCCCCTGGGCTCCCGCCGCAATGAAGACATCGCGCTCGATCTCATGAAATTCATCGCCATGACCACCGGCTACGGCAAGACGACTGGGGCCGGAGTCGGCTTCCAGGGTAGCGGTGCGACCGATAAGCCCGAGGAATACGCCGCCCATCTGCTGGAACTCTATGGCCGATGTTTGCAGTCGGTTGAGGGAAAGTAAGCTGGATCACCACCAACTGCAGATCCCTCACTTCGTTCGGGATGACAATTCGTGGTTTGGGATGACAATTCATGAAGGGGTCGCCGATGCACGGCTCTCGATTACAGCTCTGGATTGAAGACGGTTGGCCGGGCGAGTATGCTTCGGTAACCCCTTGCTGCTGAACCTCTTCGTTGACAAACGCGTCGCAGCTGGGCTATTCTAAGTGTCTTTGGAAGTGAAGATGGAAGTCCTGCGGCTGCCCGCCTGGAACTCCTAGCGCGCGTTCTGCGTGGATAGATATTGCTTAGGGCACTCAGCGGTCTTCATAGCGTTCTTTAAAGTTCTGGGAGATTTCCGATGTCAACCTATTTCCCGAAAGAGGGAGATATTGCGCGTAAATGGTTTGTGGTGGATGCAACCGGGCTGCCGCTCGGACGCCTGGCCTCGCGCGTGGCCCGCATTCTGATCGGCAAAGAGAACCCGAAATACACGCCGTTTATCGACACCGGCGACCACGTGGTCATCATCAATGCCGAGAAGATCAAGATCACCGGCATGAAGGCGGATCAGAAGCTCTATCAACACTACACCGGCTATCCCGGCGGACTGCGCTCGGAAGAAATGAAGAAGCGCATGGTCCGCAAGCCAGAGCTGGTGATTGAGGACGCCGTGTCGCGCATGCTGCCCAAGAACAAACTGGGCAAGCAAATGTTTACGAAGCTGAAGGTTTACCGAGGCGACAAGCATCCGCACGAGGCGCAGAAGCCGGAAGTGAAGGTGTTTGCGTAGAGCGGCTCTTAGCTTTTGGCTTTTGGCTCTTGGCTTTCGGCTTGGAGCAAGCGGGCCTCGGGACGAGAATTTTTGAGAGATCTTTGGAAAGGTTGAGTGGTGGATGGCGTTGTCTTCGCTCTAAGGTGAGCTAGAAGCCAACAGCTAAAAGCCAAGAGCTAAACCATGGCAGAAACTGTTCAATATTACGGAACCGGACGGCGCAAGGCGGCGATTGCGCGCGTTTTTCTTCGTCCTGGCAGCGGCGAGTTCAAGGTCAACGGCAAAGCGTTCGATGAATACTTTGTGACGCCCTCGCAGCGCATCAGCGCGAAGCAGGCGCTGGTCTCGACCGACACTGCGGCCAACTTCAACGTGCTGGCGAACGTGTGTGGCGGCGGAGTCGCTGGACAAGCCGATGCGGTGCGCCTCGGCATCACGCGCGCTCTCATGGAGTTCAATGCGGAACTGCGCAAGAAACTCAAAGCCGAAGGCATGGTTACTCGTGACCCCCGCGCCAAAGAGCGCAAGAAGTACGGACAAAAAGGCGCAAGGAAACGGTTCCAGTTTTCGAAGCGGTAAGTTCGAGTACTGATTTTTAGGTGTTCAATTCATCCCCCCACCTCCCCTTGAGGCGGGGGGGAATGGCAATCCGGGGCCTTTTAGTGTCCGGATGCAGACCAACTGAGGAGGTTGATTGGCAAACATTACGATGAAGGAGTTGCTCGAAGCAGGCGTTCACTTCGGGCATCAGACGAAGCGGTGGAACCCCAAGATGAAGGAATTCATCTTTGGTGAGCGCAATGGTATCTATATTATTGATCTGCAGAAGACGCTGAAGATGTTCAAGGAAGCGTCGAAATTCGTGCAGGATCTGGCCGCTGATGGCAGAATCATCCTCTTCGTGGGCACCAAGCGCCAGGCACAGGACGCGATTGCCGAAGAGGCGCAGCGCTGCTCGATGTTCTATGTGAACCAGCGCTGGCTGGGTGGGCTGCTGACCAACTGGGTCACCGTACAGAAATCCGTGAAGCGGCTCAAGGAACTCGACGAAATGGCCACCGATGGCCGTTACGATCTGCTTCCGAAGAAGGAAGTCATTAAGCTCGAACGCGAGCGCAAGCATCTACAGGCCAACTTGGCTGGTATCAAGAATATGACACGGTTGCCGGATGCGATCTTCGTCATCGATTCGAATAAAGAGCAGATCGCGGTGCGCGAAGCGCGCAAGCTGGGCATCCCGGTGGTCGCCGTGGTCGATACGAACTGCGACCCGAGCGAAGTGGATTACGTGATTCCGGGCAACGACGACGCATTGCGGGCGATCCGGCTGTTTACCTCGAAGATCTCGGAGTCGATTGCCGAGGGTGTCCATGCCCGGGACGACAAGCAGGTGGCGGACATTCAAGCGGTGGCAGTACCCGAACCGGTTGTCACAACTCCGATCACTGAAAGCGAATTTGCCGAGGTCGCAGCCGAAGACGCAATTGCCGCCCCCGCTGTGGGGCCCGAAGGTGAAGAGATCCGCATGGAAGACGTGCTGGGCAAGGGCACGCGCAAGCGTCCGTCAGCCGCCACCGAAGATGTCGACGAGCTACAGGCCGAGACGCGGCGGTTCTAACATTAGTCATATTCATTAGTGGCGGGTTCATTAGTGGCGGGCTCGTGGCTACGGACTACTGACGAACACCGAAGAATCTGACCCGCGCGGTCGGTCGATGCGCGGGTCAAGTTTTGTAGAAGCAAAGGAACTCAAAAATCATGGTTAGCACAGTAAGTCCCGGACCTGACGACAACAAAGGCCCGAACATTTCCGCTGCAAAGGTCAAAGAACTCCGCGAAAAAACCGGTGCACCGATGATGGACTGCAAACAGGCGCTGACTCAATCGAACGGCGACTTGGAAGCGGCGATCGTCTGGCTGCGCAAACGAGGTGTATCCGTCGCTGCCAAGAAGGCAACCCGCGTGACCAGCGAAGGTTCAGTAGCGAGCTACATTCACGCTGGCGGCAAGATTGGCGTGCTGGTCGAGGTCAACTGCGAAAGCGACTTTGTCGCGCGCACGGAAGATTTCAAAGAGCTGGTCCACGACATCGCCATGCACATTGCGGCGAGCGATCCGAAGTTCGTCCGGAAAGAAGACGTCACGCCGGAAGCCTTCGAGCGCGAGAAGGACATTTATCGCGCCCAGGCCGCTGCCACCGGCAAGCCCGCTCCGGTGGTCGAAAAGATCGTGGCCGGCAAGATGGAAAAGTTCTACGAAGAGGTTTGCCTGCTCGAGCAGCCCTTCATCAAGGACCAGACCATCAACATCGCGCAGCTTATCGCCGCCAAGGTGGGCAAACTCGGCGAGAACATCGCTGTGCGGCGTTTTGCGCGATTCAAAGTCGGCGACGCGACGGCTACCGTCGCCTTCGCCAGCACCAAGCCGGACGGTCATGCGGACGAGGGTGGCGAGGCGTCTGCGCCGGTTGCCAAGTAGCAGCCGAATAATTCAGGGGCGATGCGGCCGGGCGGGGACGCCCGGCGCTCCACTATTCCAGTCCTGAACGGCACGGTAGCGGTGCTACACTGCTTTTTCATGCCCACTCCGATCTTCAAGCGCGTCTTGCTAAAAATCTCCGGCGAAGCCCTTGCCGCTACTCAAGGCTTCGGCGTCGACACCAAACGCATTCATGAAGTCGCAGCCGAACTTGCCGATGTACACAATCTCGGCATCCAGATGGCGATCGTCGTTGGCGGTGGCAATTTCTTCCGCGGGGTTGCCGACCAGGCCAAGGACATGGATCGCGTCTCCGCCGATCACATGGGCATGCTGGCCACGGTCATCAACTCGCTGGCGCTGCAGGACGCTCTCGAAAAACAGAACGTCTTCACCCGCGTGCAGACGGCCATCGAGATGAACCAGGTGGCCGAGCCCTTCATCCGGCGCCGCGCCATCCGGCATCTGGAAAAAGGACGCGTCGTCATCTTCGCCGGCGGCACTGGTAACCCGTATTTCTCGACCGACACGGCCGCCTCGCTGCGCGCCATGGAAATCAAAGCTGACGCCATCCTCAAAGCCACCAAAGTGGACGGCATCTACGATGCCGACCCGATGACAGTGAAGGATGCCAAGAAGTTTTCGCAACTTACCTACATGGACGTTCTGAAGTTGGGCCTCAAGGTGATGGACTCGACCGCCATCTCGTTGTGCAAGGACAATAATCTGCCCATCATCGTTTTCAACCTGAACCAGCGCGGCAATATTCGCCGCGTCGTGCTCGGCGAAAAGATCGGCTCGCTGGTCAGCGCGTGAAGGCTGTTAGCTGTTAGCTTTTGGCCTTTAGCTAAAAGCCAAAAGCCAAAAGCCAAAAGCCAGAAGCGGTTTATAATGCACGGTTCTATATCGCTACGTTTGGGAGCTGAGAAAGATGGCTCATCCTGCCCTGAAAGAAGTCTACGCAACATTAAAGACGCGCATGGACAAAGCGGTGGAAGATTTCCGCCGCGAAATGGCCGCCACGCGCACCGGACGAGCGAACGTTCACATGCTCGACACTGTTTCCGTCGACTACTACGGCACGCAGATGCCGCTCAACCAGATCGCGCAGATTCACGCGCCCGAGCCGCAAATGATCACGGTGCAGCCGTTCGATGCGTCGCAGCTTTCGGCGATCGAAAAGGCTATTCGCAGCGCCGACCTCGGCCTCAATCCGATGAACGACGGCAAAATTGTGCGCGTGCCCGTGCCCGCGCTCACCGAAGAGCGCCGCAAGGACATGGTCAAGCACCTGCACCGGATTCTCGAAGAGCATCGCACCGCGGTGCGCAACATCCGCCGCGATGGCAACGACGCCATCAAGAAGACGCTGAAAGACAAGAAGATTACCGAGGACGACGAGAAGCGCGCGCTCGACGAAATCCAGAAGCTCACCGACGACGAAATCAAGAAGATGGAAGAGATGAGCAAAGCCAAAGAAAAGGAAGTCTTGGAGTTCAAGTAGTAGATGCGGCTTGCCGCGTCTCCCCACCGGCAAATTTCGCTCCGGCAGTAATTCCGCCGGGCGGGGACGCCCGGCTCTCCGACGTTTTTGCAAAGGAAGATTACGCGCTGGCTTTGTCGAGCAGCGGCACCGGCTTGTCGCCCCCCGCCGCCTCCAACTCCAACTGCTCCTGTCCGCTGAGCGCGGAAACTTTCCCCCGATAACTCTTCAGATGCCGCTGCGCGGTCTCAAATGCTTCCTGCGCTTTGTTCAAATTCTTGCCCACGTTTTCAAACTGATTCTGGAAAAAGTCGAACGACTTCTGCGCCTTGGCAAGTTCGGCGCGGCTCTTCTCGAAGCGGCTGGCGACTTCGTACCACTTGTGCACCAGTGAAATCGTGTGCAGCGTCATCAGCAAGGTGTTGGGCGAAACCGGAAACACATGCTGCTCATTCATCCAGTCGCCCAGTTCACGGTTGCGGATCACTTCCATGTAAAGCGTTTCACTCGGCAGATACATGAGGGCGATTTCCGTTGTGCCATTCTCCGGCTGGATGTACTGCTGAATGCGCTTGGCTTCCGCCTTCATCACGCGCACCAGCGCGACACGCGCCGCTTCAATCTCAGCTTTGTCGTTGCTCTCGAAGAGCGCAATCACTTGCTCGCGCGGGAACTTCGCGTCGATCGGCAGCTTGCGATCGGGAAAATAGATAACGGCGTCGGCGCGTCCTCCACCCTCGCCCGGCGACGACTGCAGCGAGAACATGTGCGCGGGCAGGAAGTCCGCGAGCAACCGCTCCAGGCTTGCTTCCCCGAACTGGCCGCGTAGGTGAGGAAGTTTAAGCAGGTTATTCAGATCGTTAATCGAATGGCCGAGCGCGCCGACTTCACGGAGCTGCTCTTCCGCCGCCTTCAGGTGCTGCTGAACTTTTTCGAACTGCGCAAATCCTTCTTTGATGTTCTGATCGAGTTTCTGCTGCACCTGCTCGGTGATCGCCATCAGCTTCGAGTCCACGCGATCGCGAATCGAGTCGAGGCTCTGCGCGGTCTGCTGATTCAGGCTCTGAAATTCGCTCTTGAGTTGCTGCGTGGTGAGCCGAAGAGAACCGGTCAACTCGCTCCGCCCGTCGCTCAAGCTTCGGTTTTGTTCTTCTCTTCCTGCGGCGAGTTGCTGCTCGACCGAACTCCGAATCTCTGAAAACCCTTGCTGGATGCGGTCTGTGACCTGCTGGCGGAGGTCCCCTTTAGTCTGCTCCAGCCTACTGGCCATATCGGCAGTGCTGACACTGATCTTCTGGCCAAGAGTGGTATTGAACCTTTCGAGCTGACCTGCAACTTCCGCTTTTACATCCACTTGCGCGGCAGCCGAAACGCGGCGCAGCAGAACGACCGAGAACCCAAGCAGGACAAGGGTTCCGACGAGCACGGTAACCAGCAATAAGGTCTCCATCGTAAGTGGCTGATCTGAATTCTAGAGGCTAGCGTGAGAGATGGAAAGCGGAACTTTACCGGCGATCCCCGTGCCGAAACGCCAACCACAAAAATTATGCTCCGGGCCCTGGCTCTTTCATTCGCGATGCTGGTGGTAAATCCCGGACCCTGCGCGGCAGAAAACACTTTTCCAGCAGTTGATGTACGCACTGACAGTAGCAGCAAGCTGCCCACCCCCCACTCGAACTCGGCGGCCGGATCATCCTCTGGTGAGGATTCCGCCGCCGAGAACGAACTGTTGGAAGCGGCAAACCAGAGCCGCGAACTAGCCGGCGTGCCGCCGTTGCGGATGGAAGAGAGCCTGCGCGAAGCGGCGCGAGCGCACGCCCGGCGGATGATTACGAGCGAGCGTCTGGAGCATCACTTGTCCGGTGAGTCCTCCCTGCTACAACGAATTGCCCAAGTCAGCCCGCTGAAGATGGATCGCGCGGGCGAGAACATCGCCTACGCTACGTGCACTCCGGGCGCGAATGAAGCGCTGATGCGCTCGGCCCCGCATCGGGAGAACCTGCTCGACCGCGGATTCAATGTCGCTGGCGTCGCGGCCATTTGGAGCAAAGGCCGGCTGTACGTGGTCCAGGATTTCGCGCACGAGGTTCCGTCGTATTCCGCGCAGCAGAGCGGAAAATTAGTGGGGCGGGCCATCGATGAAATGCGGCAACAGGCAGGGCTTCCGGAACTCGTCCAACTGACGCCGCCAAAACTTGACGAGGCCGCCTGCTCGCTGGCAAGAGAGAACCGTCCGAACGCCCACCTGCTTGCAACCGCCTACGACAATCGAAAAATAATCACCTACACCGAGAGCCGTCCGGAAGTGCTGCCGCAAGGGGCGTTGCGTTTGCTGCGCGATCCGGGGGTTCGCCAGTTTGCGGTGGGCTCCTGCTACGCGCGCAATGCGGCGTATCCGACGGGGACTTACTGGGTCGCGATTCTTCTCTACTGATTCTTCTTCTTCCTCTTCTTCCTCTTCTTCTTCCTCTTCTTCTTCCTCTTCTTCTTCCTCTTCTTCTTCCTCTTCTTCTTCCTCTTCTTCTTCCTCTTCTTCTTCCTCTTCTTCTTCCTCTTCTTCTTCCTCTTCT
>Ga0116136_1000323_pt1 | contig 30725 bp, 27 predicted proteins | sample June2015DPH_20_5_FD_88972 | JGI IMG/M metagenome (GOLD analysis project Ga0116136, IMG submission 88972) | Peatland microbial communities from SPRUCE experiment site at the Marcell Experimental Forest, Minnesota, USA - June2015DPH_20_40 | ecosystem: Environmental > Terrestrial > Soil > Wetlands... | reverse complement strand
TCTCTCAAACGAATAACCCGTTGAGTCACGGCCGCAACCTCAGGATTGTGCGTTACCAGAACGAAGGTCGTCCGCGAGTCTCGATTCATTTGCACAATCAAGTTAAGAATGTCCATCGTCGTTTTCGAATCGAGGTTGCCGGTTGGCTCGTCACCAATCACGAGAGCGGGCTTTGTGACTAGCGCCCTTGCCACCGCGACGCGTTGCTGCTGCCCGCCGCTTAATTGTGTTGGGCGCTTATTCGCAATCTTCTCAAGACCAACAGCTTTCAGAGCCTTCATCGACAACTGCCTACGAACTGGCTTAGGAATTCCGCGTGTGACGAGAGGCATCTCCACGTTCTTAATTGCAGATAGACGAGAGATAAGGTTGAACGATTGGAAAATGAATCCAATCCGCCTGTTCCTTAAAAGCGCGAGTTTTTGTTCGCTAAGCTTTCTCAGATCGAACCCGTCTACCAAAACGCGGCCTGATGTGGGTTTGTCGAGCGCTCCGATGAGGTTTAGGAGGGTTGATTTGCCGCTTCCAGATGGTCCGATGATTGAAGTCAATTCTCCCTTCTCGATCTTCATGCTCACGCCTCTTAGGGCTGGATAATTGAGATTTCCCACATTGTAGTCCTTCGTAACGTTAATTGTTTGAACCGCGGGGGCATTATGTGGAGAGATCGTGTTCACCTAATGTCTGAACTCCTGCAGAACAATCCATTTCCACCAACTGCGCAAGCTAAGGATCACTCATATTTCAGCGCGTCAACCGGTTTCATTCGGGCTCCTTTCCAGGCAGGATAGAATCCCGCGCCTATCGAAACGATGACTGGCAATAGGAGAGCGATAGCGAATAGTTGAGCTGTGAAAACCGGTGTAGTTGCCGAGGTGCTTGTAGTTCCTCTGCCTGGCCCTCCTCCACCTGGGCCGAAGCTGAAAAGTCCACCTATCGAATAGGATGCGATTATCCCAACTAGCGTTCCTAGTATTCCTCCAGCCACTCCAATGATCGCGCATTCTGTGAGAAACATCGTCAAAATCTGGGTGCGTTGGAATCCTAGAGCTTTCAAGACTCCAATTTCCCTTGTTCGCTTTTCAATCGTCATGTACATAGTGCACGTTACAATGACTGCTGCGACAATTAGGCTAACCGAACCGATGTCCCCAAAAGTAGTTGATAACTGTGAACTTACCGAAGAAAGGCTACTGGCAATTGAGCCTGCACTCATAACGGTAATTTCGTTTGACGCGTACAGACTCTCGATGGCTGTCTGAACTGCACTAACGTCGTTCACATTATCGACTATGACGTAGATGGCTGAGAAATACGGGCTCCCCAAGAGCATTTGGGCAGCGTTGAACGATACGAACACATCACTATCTATGTCGTTGAATAGCGCGGAACCATATTGAGTTAGGATCCCCGTCACAAGGAAGCTCAGGGTAGTGCTACTCTTGCTACCCATGGAACTGATCTTCATACTCACCGCTTGATTAAGTCCAACAAGTTGAGTTCCTGAGGAGTCTGGATAGGCTACGTCGTAGCCGACAACTGCCGCCGTTGGGTCGTAACTTGTCGGAAAGGCTCCTTCCGCCAAGGTAAGTCCCTTGTAGATTTTCGATAACTGCTGTGGGTCGATTCCAATCATGGTTCCTGAAACTGTTTGCCCTCCAACCGAAATGTCAACCTGCCTAGAATAGTAAGGTATTACGTTGGCGATGTTCGATAAGTGGCTGAGGGCTGTTACGTCTTGACTCGTGAGTTGATATGATGACTGACTTCCCGACAGAAAGTTAGCCCCTCCGGCGCGAACGATTAACGTGTTTGCACCCACTTTCTCCACTTGCGCTTCAACCCCAGAAGTTGTGCCTGCACTTGTCGCCTCTAGGGTCAGGATCATGGCCGAGCCGATCAATACCCCAACGATCGTGAGGGCGGTGAGCACCTTACGGTCAAGCAAACTGCCAACGGATAACTCGAGAATGTCTAGAAATTTCATTGCTTTTCACTTGGATGCTTCGTGATCTCTCTCGTCTGGTGATTGTCCGGTGTTATTAGCCTGTTTTTCAGAATTGATCTCAACTGTTTGCCTAATTCATGAAGCTCACTCCGGCATCATCAGCTCTGCACGACCAACCTAATCCGTTACGAGAACGGAAATCTGCCAAAGCAACGTAATCAACCTGCCATGTGCCACAGAATTTGCACAATTCTGTTAGTCAAGAACCAATTCAGGAGAACCGTCTGCCTGCATTCTGCGCCAAATACGATTTAGTTTGTTCCGGTTTTGCGTCACAGCTGACGGGGACCCATGCGAGTAACACCCAACGGTCGCCGATAAGTTGGCTAGTTGAGGAGTTTCTGCTCCTATCCTCAGCTTCAGCCACGGCTCAGTCTGGAATCACAAGTCAGTCCTATGGCCAACTTGGAACTCAGACGACTCCGTCCACGGGAATTCAAGAATTGAATTGCTTCCTCTTTTGTTTTGACCGCACCACAATACCTCAAATCACACCGTCTCCGCGCATGTATAGACAAGTACAGAATTCGGGTTGATGGCGCACGGGTCGCAGACTTCAACTTCAAGTTCTCCGTTTGGAAAACGGTCTTTACCTGAACTTCGCACCGTGCGAGTCGTTTGACCGCATTTTCCGCAAACACCGGTCATTGCTGTTTCCTCTTTAGACTTCGCTCACCGATGCGCCGCACTGGTTCTCGAATCACAAAACTTGGTATCCATCACGGTCTAGGCATCCTCCGGTAAGACGGACTCATGCTATCAAGAGCGTACAGTGCTTCGGCAATCTCCATCGAGCTTACAGCCTTGTGTTCTCTCAGCGTTCTAACGATTCTCAGGTACGCTAAGAGCTGGCCGACAGTAAATCGGCTAGTGCTATACTTTTTGGGAAAATTGAAACCCAGGTAGCGTAGAGCGTTGCAGGTATGACTATCCATGAATCCACACGTCTCCGGCCACGTAAACATCAAGACCACAGACACCAAGACCGCTCCCATGCCTCGAATATCGCAGAGAGCACTAACTCTTGATGGTTCGTCGTCAATCCTGAGGGCGCTCTCCAAACGACCTTCGAAGTCCGACGCATTCATGCCTATCATCAACATTCGTGGCGACAATCCCTTCCAGAACGCAATATCTTCCAGATCCTGTCTGACCCAAGTTCTCTTTCCATATCTGACCTGTTTACCGATGTCTAGAAGGCGGACTGTGAGATTGAGTCTCCGCTTAGTCTCCCACTTCTCGTAGATGGCTTGGTAGAAATTCAATTCCTGAAGGAATCTCTCAGATTTCGCGGTAGCCGAAAAGGCTTGCTTACACGGATTATCCTCGACACCACTAGGGTAACGCATCTCGTCGCCTACCTGAGACCACTTGAGACGCGACGATGGAATCCGCGCGGGTTGTCGACCTGCGCAGGCATTTCTGCATTAGCGCTGGCGAAGGCTCTCCGTGGAGGTAGCAGTATTGTTCGCAGCGTTCAGCTCCCTCAAGGTCTCCGTAGCCTGAGCCGCAGAGTTCACACGCGAAAACAATTAGCCCCTTCCGCTTCAACTCGTTCACCATGTGGTCGTTCGCCTCTTTGGTTATCGTAGAGACGCCGAAAATGCCGAAGAGTATTAGTGGCTTTTTCAGAATTCATCACAACTCTCTGACTAATCCGCGCCTGAGAGCGTATCCTCATTCCTCTGCGCAGATTAGGCAAACACTTGCGTCGAATTCTGAAAAACGGGCTAATAGTTCACGGCTGATGATTTGCTACCTGTGAAACGCGATTAACAAGTGTAGTCTGAAAGAGGTGAAGAAAGCTTGAACCTACAAGTGTGGAAAACCTTCATGCGCTTGATCGCTTGGCTTTGCAGCGTCTTCTGGACATCCTTAGCTGTTCCATTCGCATGGATCCAGATCATGGCATTCGGACTGCTTGCATCGGCTATTCGTTCAATTGAAGGTGCGACCACGGGAAATCTGAAAATGTTCCAGTAGTGTAGGGGCGTACGGGAGGCGCAAGGAATAGCCTGCCTCAAGCCGACCGACATACCCCTTACCCAATCTTTCATTCTCCACCCGGCTCTGATTTTTGAAAGGAGCTGTGTCCCGTCTCTGTCGAGACTCGATCCCTGGAGTGTAGTAGGATTTGTAATGAATCCTGAAAAAAATCTATTAGCAACGGTACGCACGCACCACAAAGGACTGGCAACTTTGTTAAACTGCGAACTCTGGAGTAGCGACGTGAGGAGAATCGAACGGTATACTGAAGTAATGGGGCTCGGAAACGCGAGGTCAAACTGGGACGGTATAGATGTACGCTCGCCCGCAGTCGTTGAAGTACATTCTGGGATGGCTTATCGCAGGGATGAGAGGCGGGACCACCCGTGCCAAAATCATACGTGCTTTGAAAGAGAGCCCACAAAACGCAAACCAGTTGGCCAACATCGTTGGGAAAGATTATAGAACAATTCGGCATCATCTCGCCGTGCTGGAAAAAAACAGAATCATCGTGTCTGCAGGTGACAAATACGCGTCAACCTATTTTCTGTCCCCAGAGATGGAAGAAAACTACGCATTGTTTGAGGAGACTTTGAAGAAAGTTCTGGAACGTGAGGCTAACAAGAATGAATGATGATTCAAAAATGAAGCTTAGAATCGGGTCAGCCGTAGCAGCATCGATTGCTGTAGCGCTGCTTGCCTGGTTCTGGGCATCAACACACCTGCCTTTTCCTCCACCATCTCCGATGCAGCTACCCAGACCACCTCCGACGGGCATTCCCGGAGACATCGGGCTATACTACATCCTTGACACTGTGTTCTCAACGGTGAACGCGACATTACTAATTTTCTTGCTGGCCATCTACGCAGAGATTTATGTGAAGCGTAAGGTCCAGTTTACTCTCTGGTTGCTCATATTCTGCAGCGTACTGCTCCTCGACGCTCTCACCTCGAACCCCCTCCTTCCATGGGTATTCGGATTCAGACCCTCCGGCCTCGGCCCGTTTGCCATGCTGCCCGACGCATTCACATCCGTAGCCCTAGCAATCCTGTTGTATCTAACCCTAAAGTACTGAGAACGATCATCATCGGGTATTTCGGCCAGTCGATCAGAACCAGCGATCCCAACTCGTCTTAGAGAGGGAGGGATACATTTGTGTCCGTCATTTTCTCAAATCGCTTCACTATATGTTCAAGGGCTTCAATTCTTTGCTGCATTGTTTTCATTTTCTCGTTCTCGATCGCGGCTACGTCGGGGTTAGGGTTGCTGATGATATTGAGCCAAGGTTCTGCGATGAGGTACTGTTCGCGGACGTAGTCCCGTTCTCGCATGAATTTGTCATACTTGTTTCGGTCGATGTCGCCGACGTCTCCCATCCAGAGCTTGACGCAGTCCATGTCGAGGCCTTTTCTTAGGGCCTTGACGTGTAGGAGGGTTTTGGCTTCGTCGCGCATGTCATGCATCCCAAAACCGTACCGGGTCGAACTATCGCGGGGTTGCGTCGTATCAATAATGCCCATCGATAACTAGAACCGTTCTCGCTTTACCCTACGCAAGGGGCAGATCGTGGTGAGGTTGGATTTGTGGGGCGAACTATACCGTCTTGGCGTATGATTGTTGAGGACGAGCTTACGAAATTAAAGAAATTCGGTGACTTTCTCAGATCCGAGGATAAGAAGGTGCTCGATGATCTACTACTCCAATGCAGGCTGTACGCGTCTTACGCGGGCACAATGGCCTCACCCATCAGGGCGCTCCCGTTGTTGATGTCGATGATGTTCGGTCAGCATAAGCGACTTATGGAATTAGAGAAGAGAGTTGATCGTCAAACCGAACTATTGAACAATCTCAAACCAGAGGTGCAGAAATCTACTGTGGAGTCAAGTGGTGCAGATGAATCAGATCCTATTACAGTTCTTAGGCAAGGGCAACAACAACTTTCTCCCTGATCGTAGCGACCAGAGGCACCTCCTAACGAAATTTCTCGATGGTTTTCAATAATTTCCTAAATTGCGTTCAGAGTCGCACTTTCGGTATTGGACTTGCCTTTTCTGCAATTGTAGCATGCTCAGAATTCACTGAAACCTTTCAAGGAATTTTACGATCGATCTGCCCCATGTCGCGATTGTTTAGCTCCGTATATCAAGCTATGCGCACTTAGCTAACCAGGTTTGCTTGGAATTTGCAATTTCGCCCCCCTGATTATCGGTGTGAATGGCTGAAACCATTCGTTCTCGTACGTTGAAACCCTAAGTGGCGAACCGCTTAGAATTCTGTTGGTGAGAGATAAATTGGAAGTCATGGAATATTATCGTGATTCAAGCGGCTTCTGGAAAATCAAAAACTTCAGAAGACGACGCCGCGCCACAATCTGAATCGTCCGAGCCACGCCGCAAGCAGTTACGCGCATTACGCGTACAAATAGTTCAGCTACCTCTTGAAGTAAGTCTCTTAACGGCATGATGTAGAACGTCCTCCGAGGAGATTGTTCTTAGAGGAAGTGTTAGCTTTTCAATGTCAAACCAAGCCAGTAAGGTTCCGGATTGTCTTCCGCACGGAGACCATGACAATTGGAGCAGTAGTAGACTTCTTCATTGCTCCACTTTCCTTTCTTGAACACGTTGAGGCTCCAGAGGAGACTCATGCTCTGTCCGCAAATGTCGCATTGAACCATGCCTCCAAAAATACGAGCAGCGGATAAGAGCGATAACGGTCCTCGCCTGTGGTGAGAGAGACTGTCGAATTATCGGGACGATCCTAGGCTTTCTCGTCCTCTGATTCTGAAGCCACTATCCCGACCAGACCGTAAGCCATATCTCGCGAGCCAACAGGACAATACACCATGACCTTTTCCGGACCTCCTCCAATCGTAATGTTTTGTTCAGTTTGCGGAGCCCTAATGAATTACAATCCCACAACGCAAGCCGTTTACTGCCCTCGCTGCCGCTTAAATCGGGGGTGGCGGGGCGGACAGTATCCTTCTAACAGTCCTTTCTCAGCTCAGTGTAAATGCGGACGTCCCTTGGATCAACTAGATAATTACTGTCGATTCTGTGGTATGCGCCGAACGCGCTGAATATGCACGTGCACAATTAGCAGGGGTCGAGCTTCGATTTCAAAGAAAAGGCAGTACTTTCGACCCAACATAGAGGACTACGCCAAGAACCAGCGCAATCCAACCGCCCCTACTTCGTGGGGAGCGATAGATAGCGAACCCTGCTAGAAGAATGCCGATTAGGTTCAAGAATGTAAATGGCGATATTGCGCCGACAGCGGACACTATGATTGAAGCGATAACAAAAGGCAGATTTGATTTCGGCTTAGATGAAGCTACCTGCTCAACCAAAGTTCCTCACAAGCTACTTCAGAAGCCGTTGTGCGCTTATTTGTGTGCCTACAATTGCATAGTAGTTCCTAGCCAAGACATAAGCAAGTGAAATCTCTAAAGGCTGTGCTAGCATAATTTCTAATTATGGGAAAGGTACTCGACCAGGCAAAGAAGAGGCGTGAATTTCTACTATACTTGATGTCTGGAGCCGTGCCTATCCTCGATATCGGGGCCGTTGCTCTTGGCTTAGACATAAAATACATTTGGCTCCCGTCATTGGTTCTTTTCGTTTGGCCGGGATACTTGCTAACGGAAAAGTTTCCCTCAACTCCTTAGTTTCCAGGACGCCGTATTTTGCTAATGAATGTTTTAGATTCGATAACTCATCGTACAAAGGAGCATAGACTCTCGCCCGTTTTTCGTCATCTTTCTGCCGTTTCCATGTGTATCGAGCGACAAACCATGAAGAAAACAAAGTGAGGAAAGAACCGATAACTAGTAGACCAATTGAATTGAGGTTGCTAAGTATCCATTCGGTTACCGCTTCGAACCATGTCATCAAATTCTAATCACGATTTTGATGGTTACTCTTCTATTTGCTACTTCCGTTCTGAACCAAAGTCAATCACTTACCGAGTTCGAGAAAAAACGAATATTCATTCTCTTTAGTTTCTTTCGAGTCTGGGAGGTGACGTCGCAACCGTGGGCGTCTTTAGCCTTGTATGGATTATGTGATTTTTCGGTGGCTGGATTTGCCAGATAAGTTTCGGCCGGTCGAACACATACTCTCGGATCCAACCTTGACGGTGGCAGGGAGGTTTCTCATGATCCTCGACCAGGTGCCTACCTGCATTTGCGGCGCCGACTGCAGAACGCTATGCTACCTCTGGAGCGAGCTCGGTTGGATCCGGACCAAGGAGACGACCTAAGACTGTTGGCCGGCATGAAGTTGAAGATGACTTTGATAAGCTGAGATACGACCCTATAGTGGTCCATTTGTTGAGGAAGAATAGAACAAAGACACTGCTCCGCCGACGAAAGCAAATCATCGAAGAATGGGCGAGCGGGCCCTACGATTACATCGGAACAGAAGCCGTCCATTTTTCCGGAGCAGTACGGACCTATGCCGATGATCCTGATGAACACGATCGGTTGCTTGCTAGGGAAACAGATAGACGAGCTCGTTGGTTGAGAAAACAATTTCCTTCTGAGATGTGGAGACTCCCCGTTCTAACGAGTTTGCTATTGCCAGAGGCTGGGTGGTGCTACATGAACGGCGCACACTACGCAGCCATTGCCATGTGTCAAGCTGTAGTCGAATCGGTTATCCGACGTCAGGCGAAAGGCTCTGAAACGCCGTATCAGCGCTTGGTCACGAGGCTAGCTCGCGAAGGAACGCTGACGAAGAAAGAGAAAATAGACTTGCTCTGGCTTTCAAGAATCAGAAATCCGTCTCTACACACAGGCAGTTATGAAAAGTACGCGAAGGCCTTGACCAGGGGCCTAATGCCCGTAATTGTGAAGGGAAAGGCCACAGAAAAGAGCCCTATCGAATCGGATTGTAGACGGGCACTCAAGGCCGTTGTCCGATTGCTCCATCATCTTTGCCTCGAACCACCGGAACCAGATTTCTAACAGGGAGAGGAAGAGCAGGAAAGGAAGAGAGCCCGGGGGAGAAACAGGTATCCATCGTAGTGTAGCGCGCGCGTTCTCCACGGTTGGTGGATTAGTTTTTGGGTTTCTATCAGGCTGGTCGGTGATCGACCGGCATGTTGTCTCTCAACGTCCTTGGTAGCCTTCGCGGCAAGGGTGATCTGGTCCTTGTTGTTTGGTGAAGGGCTTCTGAACCCAAGGTTTGGTGCCGGGAGAGGGATTGCAATATCGAGTTTATATATGGCCACTAGATATTTAATTCCTGTGGGGGAATAAAATGATGGCGGCAGCATTGCTTCAAGTGGACCAAGCGGCGTCTATACTCATGCATTGTAGTACGACCCCACTATCTGTATCTGAACTCGCGACAACAGTAAGAGGCAACCACGAACAAACAATCTCACTGGTCAGAGAACTTGAGCAGCGTCGTCTCTTGCAATCATCGACAGTGAAGACAGAGAGTCGTGGAAGGCCGAGACAATTACTGCAAACAACGATCCTAGGGGAACGGTACCTTAGTGATTACAGATCACTAGCTGATCTGCGTCTGTTCAGCAATGACAATGACATAAGGAAAGCAGTCCTCCACGCTGACCTAGCCGCGAAACTAGATGAACAGAATATCTCGCCGTTCGCGAGGTTTCAAGAGTTAAACGAACTTGCAAGGAATATTGCACGGACTGCGCAAACTTAGCAATGACCTGAATAGACTATCCGTACCTCACATGCTTATCGGTGGACAGGCACTCCCGGCTTACGGACGGATCCGTGCAAGCCAAGATGTAGATCTGGCGATCGCTATAAATTATGCAGCCCTTACAAAGCTCCAACAGAAATTGATGCAGCTAGGATACCAATTGCCTGCAGGGCTTGACCCGAACCCTCCATTGTTTGTTCTGACCGATCTCAAGACGCACTTCGAAGTAGAGATCTGGACGAAGCCAGACGGTATATTCTTCGATAAAGAATTGCTCCGAAGACGCGTTAAGGTAAAACCTTTTCCCAATAGTTCTTTCGAAATGTTCGTAATTGGACCAGAGGACTTCATAGTGAATAAACTTGCTCGTAAAGACCGAGGAACTCAAGACGAGCAAGACGTCGTCTCTGTCCTGAGAAAACAAATGAGCAAACTCGACTATGAATACCTATCCGAGAGAGCTCAGCGGGCGAATGTAACTGAGCTACTGCAGGAAATTATGGATTCGTCCGGTACAAGACCGCAACGTGAGGAAAAATAGCGCGTATCAGACAGCGAAGTTGGGGATGGGAGCCGAGAAAAATGTCCAATTCCCCTCTTTCGCCCAGATTTATTGTGTGGGAGTCGCGGGGGAGAACCAAGTATCCATCGTAGTGTAGCTTTTTGGGTAGTTTCGGGTGTCTCTTGGCCTTGATCGGTAAAGGGATTCTGAACCTGAGGTTTGGTGCCGGGGATGGGAGCCGAAAATAATGTCCAACTCCCATTTTTCAGCCCAGACTTAGCCGCGTGTGTTGGAGCCTCGGGCGGGAATCGAACGAGTACCGTAGAAACCTCGCGTGCTCGGATTGCTCAGAGCAACCGTGCTTTGCTCGCTATGGAGTTGGGGATGGGAGCCGAGAAAAATGTTCGATTCCCATATTTCTAGGTCAACTTCAGGTAAGCTAGAAAGCTACGGAGATCGTAGTCTAGAACTTCTTCACATAGGTAGCGTAACGTGTGTTGACGCTCATAGCTAACCCTTATTCTTGAGGCAGGAGATGAAATATGTCCCATCTATGCTTTCTACACCGTGAATATCATGTTCAAAACCTGGAAAACTACGATCCCATGATTGTAGAGCACGTAAGTAATTCAGGTGGGAACCGTTATCCGGTCCTGCGCTTTCACCGGGCATAAGCATCGGGATACCGGGGGGATACGGCACAACGCCTGTTGCTACGACACGCCCAGCCATTTTGTCGATGGAGACGCGCTCGATCTCATTGTGCACCAAATGCCTGTACGCTTCAGCAGGAGTTATCATTGGGGAGGGTAGTGCGGAAAACGCATCATCAAGTAGTTGAGTTTGACCATCTTTCTTGATCTGCGTGAACATTTCGTCCGCCAAATCGCGAAGCCCTATGCTAGAGTAATTCTTCGGGTGCGCTGCCACTAATTTTGGTAGTGCTTCAGTGAGTCGAGTGTTATTGTCGTAGTCATATCTGAATTTGAGGAGCGTGTTCACTAACGTGCCCCATTTCCCGCGCCTAACGCCGATGGAGAAAAGAAAAAGTATAGTAAAGTTGGTTGTCTTTTCTACAATAATCCCGTTTTGGTCGAGGTAAGCGGTTACCAGAGTGGCAGGGATTCCTGTTGACTCGAGAGAGCCATTCGCGCTAACTCCAGGGGTAACAACGGATACCTTGATGGGATCAAGCATGCAGTAATCATCTTCGAGATTTTCGAAACCATGCCACGTATCGCCTGGATGTAGAACCCAGCAGTCCGCATCGCTGACGAGTAACTCTTCGGGAGCATCTTCGAAAGGAATACGGTTTCCAGAGATCGGATCTTTAACCTCCTCCGCGTTCCATGTAGAAAAGAACCATTCCCGTTTGGATAATGATTCCTTGCGAATGCGGCCTATCATTCGACGGAACGCAACCGCTTCCTTGATAGCCTCAGTGGTGATGGCCTTTCCTGCGACGCCATCCATCATCGCCGCCGACACTTCGTTCGAGGCTATGATTGCATATTGAGGGGAAGTCGATGAGTGCATCATGAATGCTTCGTTAAAGCGTACGTGATCGATCGGTTTGCGCCCTTCCCGAACGTGAATGAATGATGCTTGTGAGAGGGCGGCGAGGAGCTTATGTGTGGATTGAGTTGCGAAGAGAGTCGGACCATGGTACTGGGCTGGGTCGCCGTGCATCGCGAAACGTTCCTCGTAGATTGGGTTAAAGCGTGCGTATGCGTACCAAGCTTCATCAAAGTGAATACGGTCCACGCTCTTCTCAAGCAACTCAATCACCCTCGTCACATTATAGCAGAGCCCATCGTACGTCGAATTCGTAACGACGGCTAGGACCGGTGTCTTGTCGTGGCAATTCTTCGTCAATGCGTTACTGGCAATCGATCTCTTGATCGCTTCAGCCGCAAAATGTTCCGGATGGATGAGGCCGATGATGCCGTAACGATTGCGCGAAGGCATAAGATAGTTCGGTATTGCGCCCGTCATCGTTAAGCCATGCTCGAGCGATTTATGGCAGTTACGGTCGCAAAGTGCAACCTCTCCAGCACTGACGGTCGCTGCGAAAACAATCCGATTAGACGTTGAAGTACCATTAGTCACTGTATAACTGCGATCCGCCCCGAAAATTCGGGCAGCATAGCGTTCGCTATCGCCAATGGGTCCTGAATGCGTTAGAAGCGATCCAAGCTCTTCCACAGAGATCGATAGATCTGATCGGAACAAATTCTCTCCAAAATAATCATAAAACGCGCGACCCACCGGCGACTTAAGGAACGCCGTCCCACCGGTGTGACCAGGAGTATGCCACGAATACTCGTGAACACGCGAAAACTTCAGAAGGTTCTCCAAAAGCGGTGGAAGAAGATCGTCATAATAACGCGTTCTTTCAGCCGTAATTCGTCCAGCGATGAAGTCTGCCGTATCCTCCAAAAGCCAAACCAATTCGTTAACCATTTGCATAACCTCTGTTGGAATACTCGATGCTTCGCTCCGTCCTGCCATTAGGAAGACGGGAACCTTCTCGTTATGAGAACGAATAATTGCAAGCAAGTCACGAATATGCGAATGCTCCTTTGCGTCGTCGCCTTTCAGCCACCAGCTCACGAGAACGCATTCAACTGACGGATCGGATCTAATGATGGACGCCGCGTCTTCGGCTGAGGTTGATTGAATTACGTTCACTTCATTTGTGTTGAGAATACTGATGATATCATGTAACGCTCTTCCTCTCGCAGTGGAAGCGTTCAATTCATCGTCGACAACAAGCACTTTCATTGACAAAACCTACGATGATAATTGGAAAGCATGACTTACGCTTCTTGAATCGGTAGCGGACCCCAGCCCATCGTCGATTAGGAAGTACTCGTAAAGTTCACGCTTCTTTGTCGTTAATCCTCAATCCCTAGCTTGGCAGCTTCGCCCACCCACTCGGGCTTCTTGTAGCGGAACGCCCAGAGAGGGACCGCGCATGCGACAATAACCCCTATGACCAGCGGTAGGACATAGGACAAAGTGCTCCCGAAGGATATCTGAGTCGGCGGTACGAATCCGATTATGATTCCGAATACGGAAGCTGCAATACCCAGTCCAGCAACGAAACACATTCCTGCCTTTCCGCCCGGAATCCGGTAAGCTCTTTGAACATCGGGTTTAGTGTATCGGAGGCGTATTGCGGCGAGGAACATCAAGACATACAACACACTGTATACCTGCGAGGTGATGATCGTCAAGAACCAGTATCCCGCGTTTACTGACGGAACGACGAGATAGACGAGTGCCAGAAGTGTTCCGACTATCCCTTGCAGCAACAGGAGCGCGGTGGGAACCATCCTCTTATTTACCCGTTGAAGTGCTGGCGGCAGATCACCGTTCAAAGCCGTGGCCATGAGAGACTTGCTAGGGCCGATGATCCAAGAATTGACCTGCCCCAAAGTACCGACGACAATCATGACAGCAAGCACCGGTATGAACCATCCAAGGCTGTAGGGCGTGAGGAAATCTTGGAAGGCCTGCATGATACCCGAAGCGAGGCCTATCTGTTTCGGCGGGACCACGATTGCCACCGCGAGAGTTCCAAGTATAAAAATGGCAGCAACTATCACTGTCGAAAACAAAACCGCCTTCGGGAAATCGTGCTTCGGGTTCTTCACTTCTCCAGCATGGCACGCTGACATCTCCATGCCGGCATAGTAGAGGACAAGGCCCCCCGCAAGGGAAACGGCTGAGAAATTCGTAATGCTGGCCAAATACTGAAACGCAGGAAAAGCCAACCACACCCTTGAGAAGGGTGTGACGCTTACGGCGCTAGTGGTGTTGAGCACAGTTGGGAAGAAGCTCTGCGTTGTGAAGGATATCTGCGATGCGTGGCCGCTCCCCATCCAAAAGCCAGCTAAGCCTATGATCAGGGCTGCTGGCAAGATCGTACCAAACGCCGCACAAACCGAGCTTATCCATCCGGATGTCTTCATCCCAAAGAGATTCGTCGCCGTGGTTCCCCAGAAGACTATCAGAATTACGGCGAAGTTGTACACGTTGTTATTCGCCAAAGCGGGATTGATCGCGTAGGCCGCGGTGGCGGATATGAAGGTGAGCACAGTCGGGAACCACGTGACGTTCTCAATCCAGTAAAGCCAGCTCCCGAGGTATCCCCATCTGTCGCCGAGCCCCTCTCTGATCCATATGTATACACCTCCGGTCTTTGGCCAACCCGTCGCGAGCTCCGCTGCCACAAGAGATAGAGGTATGAAGAATATTATCGCATCAAGTATCCAGAAGAACGCAGAGGAGAACCCCAGCGGTGCCATGCCAGGCCAAGCACGCAAGCTGAGTATGGCCGAGACGTTAATCATCGTAAGCAGAAGAACGCCCAGAACCTTGCGTTGCGCGGGCCTTTCACCTGATTTCGAAACTGCAGCCACCGGCGTCACGCCGCCAGATTTCCCGCCCTCCGTCTTGGAAGAGGAATCCGAATGATTCACCAATTCAATCCTCTCTCGCTAAATGATTACAGTTATTTAGATTCCTCTCCAACGCAGACAGGATCTAACGATAAGCACCTGTTTCCGACTCGCGGAGTTTTCGGATGCATGAGGGTCATTAATACCACAAGTGATTCCCCTCGGGGAAGACCTAAGCCATAACGTTAGCGGCTACAATTGTGTTACAAGCTCGAAAACATATTACGGACTCATTAAGGACAGCTGGCGTTAGTGGAGTGTTTGTCAAGTCAAATCCAAACTCCAAAGACAGTGACTCGAAGCATTCGAATGTCTCGAAATGTGGAAAAAGAGTTACAAGAGATAGCCAGCACCGAGAAGGTTAGCATCAACTCTCTCATCAACCAAGCTCTACGAAAGTTCATCGAATGGGACTATTATGCTGGCAAGTTTGGGCTTGCTGTCTCTCCACCACGCCAGATCCTTCTCCTTCCTCCTCGTTGGCAAATATTTGCTAAGCTACTGAGCCATGCGTCTGACCAGGAGGCCGCTCGATTGGGACGCTGGGCCGCTAGAAACGTGGCCAAAGAGTTCACGGTATACTGGTTCAAAGAGTTTTCAGTCCAAACCGCACTCAAGTCTCTGGAACTATTTTATTCACGATTCGCGAGACGCTATGAATACGTCCATAATACTACTGAAAAGGAATACGTAGTCACTTTAAACCATGGCATGGGCCGCAAGTGGTCAATTTACTACGAGTGTTACGTGAGAACTATTTTCGGAGAACTCTTGGGAAAGAAAGTGAAAATTACCCAAATGAAGAATCAAGTTCTAGCACACATACAAGAATGAAACACCGCGGCGCGGTTGTTGCAGGCTATCTGATCGGCTTCGCGGTCAAGAGTCTCTCTCTACCAGGACTTCGGTTCCGATCTTGATTTCCGTGATGTCGAGTTTGCCAGCAAAGAACCGTCTGCGACGGACCTCGACCACATCAACAGCCTGGGAGATCACACGGCCTCGAGCCTTCACAGTGAGTTCCCGGGGGAGTTCGATGAACCAACCCGAACCTTAAATGGCGACCTAAGTTAGGAGAAAATCGATGCAGCCCCAGTGGTGCCTCAGGGAACGAGCCTGACCCAAGAAAGTTCTTCGGCAAATGGACAGTTAGAGCATAGGAAACTGAGTAAGCTACAGGCTCTTGCGGCGTTCTCTCCCGACGCACTCGCTTCTATTGGATATGCTGATCAGGAGATCTATCTTGGATTAGTCGTTGCAGGTGCGGTAGGTCTAGCCATGGCTCTACCCATTGCTCTCGCAATTACCGGACTTCTTGCAATCTTGGCGCTTTCCTACACCCAGATCATTCAGAAGTACCCTAGTGGCGGTGGTTCCTACGAGGTTGCTAGGAAAACGTTGGGAATTACGCCGGGGTTGGTGGCTGCGGCAGCGTTGATTGTCAACTATTTGCTGAACGTGGCTGTAAGTTTGACAACGGGCGTGGATGCAATCGCCTCAGCTTTCCCTGTGCTCTGGGGCTACAGAGTCATAATCTCGTTGTTGCTTCTCTTGGGAATGACGATTCTTAACCTCAGAGGGATGAGGGAGAGTGGCATCGTCATGGCAATTCCAGTCTACTTGTTCGTCTTCTCTTACTTCACAATGATGGGCTACGGAGGCGTGCGTTTAGCCGTTGGTGGTTCTCTGTACCCTCCCGTCCCGCCTCCATCCCCGGTTCAACCTCTCACATTGGCACTGCTGCTGCATACTTTCTCGACTGGATGCACGGCAATGACGGGGGTGGAAGCGATCAGCAACGGCGTCCCCTCTTTCCGGTCACCTGAAACCAAGAACGCGAGCCAGACGATGGTCGCGATGGCGTTTCTGATGGGCATTCTGTTACTGGGAAGCATTGGGTTGATTCAGGTGCTCTCCGTCGTTGCGGGCCCACAGGAAACCGTTCTTTCCGCTTTAGCACACAGACTCTTGGGGAGCGGGTCAGCGTACTTGATCATACAGTCCGCCACGTTAGTAATGCTTACAGTTGGAGCAAACACCAGCTTTGCCGGCCTGCCTCGACTTATGAGCGTGATGGCCAACGACGGCTACCTTCCCAAGCGACTAGCGAAAATGAATTCACGCCAAGTTTTCACATATGGCATCGTCCTTCTAGCAGTTGCAAGCGGGCTTTTGATTACAGCGTTTTCGGGGGATAGTCATGCTCTCATTCCCCTGTTTGCCGTAGGAGTTTTTCTGGCGTGGACGCTTTCGCAATCAGGAATGGTTAGGCATTGGCAGCGAGAGCGAGGGAAGGCTTGGAAGCTCAAGGCGCTGCTTAACGGAACCGGTGCGGTAGCAACTGCGGTCACATTCGTCATAGTTGCATCATTCAAATTCGTTGACGGAGCATGGATTGCTATAATCCTCATCCCAATACTCGTCGCTCTATTTCTGTACATCCATAGCCGCCATGTAGAAACTCTCACGCCGACAGTCTCACAATGACGCAATGAGTTGCCGTCGAGAGAAAACTAGAGCTACGTACACAATAAGCATCCTGAACTTCGGAGTTACAGAAAGCCAAGCAATCTCAATTTCGATAACCGCAGATGTACCTCAAAGAGTCTCACAGGCCTCTATCCTCATGCCATATAGATGAAACAGCAATGGCATTACGGTATCTCTCATCTCACAACTAGTACAGAACAGGGTGCGTGGGAAACAACATCCTTTGACACACTTCGTAACAGGAGGGTCTTGATTCCGCTTTGTCCTCTGGTGCCCAACACTATAAGGTCAACTCCCAGTTGCTCTCCAAGCTCGGTAATCGATCGAACTACTGATGACGACTTCCGGACATGGCCCATGGCGTCCACGCCATGGCTCTTGGCCATGCTCACTATGTCACTAACCCACTTTTCCATTTCCTTAGACCGAGTAGCGTCGTAGCCGCTCAATAAGTGCTCCAGGTCTCGTCTTGACGACGAGACATATCTTGGTGGAGGGGCGACGGTTGCGACGATCAACTCCGAGGCATTGCGCTTGGCAAGCCTCACGGCAAGGATGGCGGCCTTTCTAGCGCTATTTGAGCCGTCGACAGCCACTAGAATCCGATTGAAAATATTCGCACTCGACACACTCTCATCCAAGTTTGACTCCATCCTCTCATCATTGCGCATAAGCTCTCAATTAACTAACTAAAGCATTCATAGAAAGGGATTACGAAATCTGCGAATCGACCAGATCGATTACCGAAACTGCTGTTCGTCAAGATCAGTCTTGGTGGGCCTTGTACACGTAACTCGCTTGAGCCAAAGCGCGAGCCGCTGACTGGACAGCGGTGCTTCATTGAGTCGCGGTCACTAGCGAAAAGCTCTAAGAATCTTCCGAACGTTCTCAGACAGCTGGCCTCGGTTAGCAAGAACATAACTCAGAGCGCTTCTGTATAGTGCTGCAAGCAGCTCCTCACGACTACCGTTCCACCGTTTGGAGAATTTTGTCGAACTGCGCACTATTGCCGAGGCAAACAGCTTCGCGAACTCTTCGACGTCCTTCTCATTCAACTGTATTCCTTCTCTTCTTAGAACAAGGCTGGCAGCGGTCATGATTCCACGAATTCTTTCTAGGTTGATGGGCATGAAGTATCGGTCGATTTCCTGCTGCATGTTGTGGCTGTCTACTAAGTACACTGTTGCGTTTGATTCGTAGAACTTCTGCAGTATCCCGTGCTCTTCAGCCTCCTTCCGGGCGACTCTGATGAGCCCACCCTCCCTGAGGACTTTCAAGTGATGACCCACAGACGGGTTAGAAAGCCCCAATAATCCTGCCAATTCGTTCTCAGTTTTCTCGCCTTCGGCAAGCAGCCGCACCATCTCACGTCGCATGGGGTCGACTAGGATCCTGGCGACTTTAGAATCAGTGATGACCTCTACTGCCTTGGCCATCGCGCTCTCACTTTGGGGTTCGCCATTTTGAGTCCACGATTCTATTTATCATGTTGTAAAGCTACTTGTCAATACGTTTCGCGGGACGTTCGTCGAACGTTTAGGTAGACCATATAGCTTAGTCATATCTAATAAACCCGTATCGGAACTAAGCAGGAGTTTGGCGGCGCAATGAGGCTAATGACAAAATATCTGAAGGCGCCCCGACTCCGAACGCGTGAGTCATTCGTTCGCTACATCGAGAAGTGGGTAGTCCTGTCTTCAGTACTCGGATTGCTAACTGGACTTGTGGTCGCACTCTTCGACTATGTCACCAACCTTGAGCTTTGGACATATTTTTCAGCCCTACTCTCGGAGAATCCGTACCTCATAATTCCTCTCTCCACAACCGCTTTCATTGTCAGCGGATACTTGTTGACAAAATCCTCTAACTATCTTGGCTCAGGCACTGAGGAAATCATCAAGGCCTACAATGTGCCTGAGGAGATAATTGATTCGCGCTCTTTCCCGCAAAAGATGCTTGCTGCAGTTATCACAATCGGCTTTGGGGGGAGCGCTGGGCAGGAGGGCCCTTCGGTATATGCTGGGGGCGTTATAGGAAAGTGGATTTGGGTTAGACTGCGACGAATGGGTCTGACGAGAGATGACAAGCGCATCTTGATTCTAGCGGGAGCAGCGGCTGGCATTGGCGCAGTTTTCAAGGCTCCGTTGACAGGAATCATCTTTGCGCTTGAAGTTCCATTCAAGGACGATCTCGCGCACGATGCGCTGATTCCGTCACTCCTTTCGGCTGTCGCGTCATACTTGACTCTAGTGGCAATTGATGGTTCTGAACCTCTATTTCGTTTTCCTGGACTTGTTTCTCTCGGTTTCGTGGACATAGGAGCATCAGCCGTCTTAGGGTTGATTTGTGGAGTAGCCGCCTTGATCTTCATCGCGGTCTACAAGAACGTGAGTCGGGCTGTTTCCAGGCTGAGCGGTAAGTTCTACTACCGAGCATTAGTTGGCGCCGCTGTGGTCTCAGCGATAGGGATCGTAAGCGTGTTGATGTTCCATCATCCTTACCCGCTGGGAATTTCGTATGACTTGGTCCAACTGGCGCAAACCTCCGGCATCTCACCGGTTACTCTCTCGTCTCTGTTTGTGATGAAGATGCTCGCGACATCATTCACGTTGGGAAGCACTGGCGTAGGGGGCATCTTCATTCCGCAAATTGTCATGGGGGCCTCGCTGGGCGGGCTCTTCGGGGAAGTGTTTTCACCCTCAAGGATTGACTTGTTTGTTGCCGTGGGTATGGCGTCGTTCCTAGCCGCGGGCTATAAGACGCCTCTTGCTGCCGTCGCTTTCGTAGCCGAGACCACCTTCGGTCCTAGCTACCTGATACCCAGCCTCGTGGCCGCCGCAGTAAGCTACGCGGTCTCAGGGGAAGCCTCAGTTTCCGAATATCAGAAAGTCCGAGCTGAAATAGACATCAGTCAAATCGCTCATCTGCAGGCAAAGGACATCATGACCGAGAAAGTGATCGCGGTGCCAGCGGAAATCTCAGTCCTAGATTTCATTGAGGAATACCTGTTTCAATATCGACTAAGAACGTTCCCCGTTGTGGACAAAGACGGATTAGTGGGAATGATATCAGTTAACGAAATCAATGGTATACCGCAAGAAAAAAGATACGAAACTAAAGTCATTGATGTCTGCAGCAAAGATGTTCACTCAGCGTATCCAGACACACCGGTACAGCAGGTTTTGGACACCATGCACGGAGCCGCAGTTCCCAGGGTTCCAATAGTCGACAAGTCAAAACCGAAGCGCATCGTAGGTATTGTGTCAGAGACTGACATCCTCGCGGCACTCGAGAAGGAACGGCTCAGCACATAATATTGCTGATCGTACACGGGGACCGGTTTGAGTAGCATCACGCCCTCTGAAGAGAAGGATCTTCCTGTCGCAGAGCTGCTCAAGAGACTTACGACGACAGAAAAGGGACTCTCCTCTTCAGAAGCAGCCAAGAGGCTCCAGCAGTATGGAGCGAACGAGATAGTCGAGAAGAAGCGCTCCGCGCTAGTCGCTTTCCTTCGCTATTTTTGGGGGCCCATCCCCGGGATGATAGAAGCGGCAGCGATCATCTCCGCATTCCTACAGAACTGGGATGACCTCGTCATCATCACCGCGCTCTTAGTGGTAAACGTTATCGTGAGGTCATGGCAGGAGAACAAGGCGAGCAACGAGATTGAGTTACTGAAGAAGAAGTTGGCACTGACTGCGAAAGTACTGCGAGACGGAAAGTGGACTGACCTGCCTGCAAAAGAGCTCGTTCCCGGAGACATCGTACGCCTGCGCCTCGGGAACATCGTTCCCGCAGACACAAAGCTTGTCGACGGCGCATACCTCCAGATCGACGAATCAGCGCTAACCGGCGAATCACTACCAGCGGAGAAACATCCGGGCGATGTCACCTTCTCCTCCTCGATTATTCGACAGGGCGAGATGAACGCGCTCGTGGTTACGACAGGAATGAACACCTTCTATGGGCGCACCACGAAACTGGTTGAGGAGGCGCACACCAGGAGCCATTTCCAGGGCGCGGTGGTCAAGATCGGCGATTATCTCATCGTACTCGCCGTGGCCATGGTAACGGCCACATCAATCGCCGGTCTCTTCCGTCATCAGGCGCCCCTTGAACTCCTCGAGTTCGGACTGGTGCTGATCGTCGCAGCAATCCCGGCGGCGATGCCGGCCGTCCTCTCCATCTGCATGACCGTGGGAGCTTCGGCGCTGGCGAAGAAGGAAGCCATAGTCAGCAAGCTAGTTGCCATTGATGAGATGGCTGGCGTGGATATTCTGTGCGCGGACAAAACCGGCACGATCACGAAGAACCAGCTGACCGTAGGTGAAGTGAAGACCTTCGGCAAATACACGGAGAATGATGCCCTGCTCTACGCAACCCTCGCCTCAAGGGAGGAAGACAAGGATCCGATCGACGACACGATCATATCGAAAGCCAAGACCTTGGATGCGATGCCTGCCTCGATATCAAGTTACAAAGTCGCCTCCTTCAAGCCATTCGACCCCGTCTCAAAACGAACCGAGGCCACGGTAGAAGCCAAAGACGGCCATGGCTTTCAAGTTACAAAGGGAGCACCTCAGGTGATCTTGTCTCTCGTCCACGACAAAAGCGTCGAGGAAGTCGTGAATGAAGTTGTCAACAGCTTCGCCGCGAAAGGGTACCGCGCCCTGGGTGTGGCCAGAGCCGAAGGCGGGAAGGATTGGCAGTATGTCGGCCTCATAGCGCTCTCCGACCCGCCACGAGAAGACTCAGCTGCAACGATCAAGGCAGCGGAGTCCATGGGGATAGCTGTGAAGATGGTCACCGGCGACCACGTGGCCATAGCCAAGGAAGTTTGTCGGGAGGTGGGACTGGGTACGAACATAGTTACCTCGTCGTCCATCCTCGGCAAGTCGGACAGCGAAGCAGAATCGGTAGTAGAGAAAGCCGATGGTTTCGCCGAGGTGTTCCCAGAGCACAAGTATCGAATCGTCGACCTCCTACAGAAGAAAGGCCACATCATCTGCATGACCGGCGATGGGGTCAACGATGCCCCAGCGCTGAAGAAAGCTGATTGCGGGATAGCAGTTGCAGGCGCAACGGACGCTGCGAAGTCTGCCGCCGTAGTCTTGACGAAGCTTGGCCTCTCGGTGATCATCGATGCTGTGACTGAGAGCCGGAAGATATTCCAGCGCATGACTAACTACGCAATCTATCGCATCAGCGAGACATTCCGAGTGCTGTTCTTCATTTCGTTCTCAATCATCGTATTTCAGCTCTATCCGGTCACTGCGTTGATGATAGTTCTGCTGGCTCTCCTCAACGACATGCCTATCATGACGATAGCCTATGACAATGTCAAGATCTCCCAGAAGCCCGAGAAATGGAACATGCGGACGCTCTTAGGAATTTCATCATTCCTGGGCAGTGTGGGGACCGTATCGTCCTTCGGAATACTCATCATCGGGCTGCAAGTCTTGCACCTGAACCCGCTGATTCTCCAGTCGTTCATATATCTGAAGCTGTCCGTGGCGGGACATCTTAATCTCTTTGTGGCCCGCACGAAGGGATCATTCTGGTCGGTAAGACCTGCGAAGCCGTTGTTCCTTGCGGTTATATTGACGCAGCTGACCGCCACGATTATCACCGTTTACGGTATCCTGCTACCCGCCATGGGGTGGGAGTTAGCAGCGCTTGTCTGGGGATACGCACTTACAGCCTTTATCGTTACAGACTTCCTCAAGGTCGGATTCTACAGGCTACACAAGTAGTGCGTTGATCCTTGAACTTTGCAGTTTCACGCTTCGCATTTTGAATTATCGGTAACCATTTGTTTTCTCCCTTAACCTTGATTCCCGCAACTTCTGCGGGAGCAGTCGTAGACGAGCAGTCGTAGACTTGACGTTACCCCGCAACTGAGGGTAACGTTACGTTGTCGGTTGATGAACGAAATTCTTGTCGCTGTTACCGTTCGGTTGATGACCTACTCTTGCCGTTGCTGAGAGCTGAGTTTAGTTGGTTCAATGCCCCAGCGTATTTTGTTCCAAATGCGTTCATGTACGAAGTAGGCAACGGTCGTGTAGATGTTGCTAATCACCATGAAGCCGAGTGCGACATCGACTTGTCTGGTGAGGAGATATATTACGGAGAAGTCTAGGACGATGATTACAGCCCTGTATGTGAGAGCTTTAACTACAGACCGCTTCGTTGTTCTGCCAAGGTCGGTCATTTCTCATCGGTTACGGCTTTTTGTAATCTTGCATTTTGGATTATCGTTAGCCCCGATTGGGTAATCGAGTTATCTTAGGCGCGTTCCACACCTATCGCAGAAGTTGACATAGGGCTGGAGCGGACTGCCGCAATTAGGGCAAGCACCCATGCCGTAGGGAGATGGCTGCTGGAAACCTGTCTGAGGTGGAGGATAGTATAGCTGAGGTATGGATATGGCTGTGGCCATCCTTACAGTCGCTTTTAGTTAAGTGCAAGAGTCTAGGTTACGTCTGGCGCATATGACTGCGTGGTGCGATACCTAAGACAGCAAGAACTGTTGGTACTGTAAGAACTGTCACAACCGTTTCACTCAAACGGTATATTTCTTTCTAAAATCAAAGATATTCACTAGGTAACTCTGTGCAAAGTGTTTTGCTATCCTTTCGCTTATCGAATCGGTCTTGATTTCAATGAACTTCTCGCCGAGGGCAAAGCCCAGGCCAGCTAATAGGCCGCCGTAGGGGCCGGTTAGGCCACCGGCGGCTGTTCCCAAGATGGCCATCGCCATAGGTATTCCGAAACTGAACATTTTCTGACGGGTCCCAACCTTCTTGCAATCACGCCATGCGTTTTCAAGAACATCTGTTAGGTTCTTCGTTTCATCGTGGATTTCTGAATAATCTGCAACTCTTGCTGCTTGTTGAAGCGATGATAGGACATGTTGTAAGTCGTAATGGTCATATCTATCGCACATGGCTCTGCAGGCTTCAAAACCGATCGGGTAAGGGATGAGTTTTTTCATTAGGAATTTCCCAATCTCGAATGAACGTGGCAAGAGAGATGAGATTCCGCGGTCCGCATTGTCTTTGCCCAACAATAATGACGTGGGGTCTAAGTATCCGGCTAAATTCATGTTGTGAATCCCTTTCAACAACTCGGTTGATGGTGTAACGATCAACTCCCCGTAAAGGCCCAAGAGCACTCTCGCCATCTGCACTTGACTATTGCCAGCGTCTGGTTCTAGGAGAGCATCTGACACTAGATTGGTCAAGTCACGATAGCCAAGGTAGTCTAAAATCGCATAAGTGTTGGCCGTGGCCCTAAACGCATGCTGAAAATCATACCCCGGTCCCAACATCTTTCTTAGCGGCGACGCCTCCATCTTCTCCATATCTTTATACACGTTGTTTCTAGCGAGTGTCTCAAACTCTGCTTTCTTGAGACGGAAACGCTTCGCCTCTTGAGGCGTATACGGGAACGTAGCAACGGCCCGAGGCGGCTTCAGTTCCAAAAATATGGGATCGAGGAAGCCCAAACCCGCGTACTCTTTGGGGTCTTTGGACAAAACAAATGCAACCTTCCCAGTGTTTCTAGCAAAGTCTACCAATTGTGGCACGTCTTCAGGGTCGAACCCGAGGAAGGCGGCGAACGGTTTAGTATTAGCGAAGTCTTGCGCAGCTGGTGCCAACCCTACAATTAGCGTCCCACAGAGCGGTATCTGCGGCCAGATACTCATCCCACCGTGCGACCATGCTATCGGTTCTTGAATGCGTGGAAACCTTTTCCTGTATTCCTGAACAGATTCATCCAAAGGTAATCTGAGTATTCTTTCCACTTCTTCAGTCTCTTTCGCAGAATAGTTGTTCAGAAATTCCTTATCCAACGTTCCAACTACTCCGAGCCTGATTGTAGGCCTCTAGTAGAGCAGCAGATTTTCATTATTCTTTCTGTTGACACTTTAGGGCAAAAACACCCGCTGAAGTAGCTGGAAAGAACCAGTGGCTACAGCGAGCTGGAAAACACTATCTGAGATGCCCGTCTAGGGAACTCGGTTGCCTTCCCGTCTCAAGTCTTAGACCGCTTGCAATCAGAACTTCGTTCGACCCGAAGACCGAAGCGTAGATGTTGTAGATTCCCGGAGCCAAACCGAATATGCGGTACTTTCCCTCGTCCTTGGCGCTGAGATAACAGACGGCGCGAACCCTCGGCAGGTCAGATCTGAAGTCCCCCGTATATGGATCCACACGCATCGTCATATCGGCTCTCACTAAGCCGGGTCCTCGCAGCGGGTTATCATCCGAAACGAAAATGATTCCGGAAAGTGTGATCGGAGCGACTTCACCCTTTACGATTACTGGAGGGATGTCAATTGCAGATGCATCTTGTTGGCTTTGTTGACTGTTCCTTCCACCAATCACCACTCGGTCACCTCCATAGAAACGGTATTTGCCAGCGACCTCCGGAGCGGTGTATCTCAGGCTGAGTTCGACCCATCCCGAATGCAAATGTGAGGTTACGTCCGGGTAAACTAATGTAACTTCAATTTTAAGAAAACCAGCCAGAGGATCAGTTCCTTCTCCAATTCGGGCCGCTAACCTACAGACATTCTCTGGAAGTCCGGAGATAATTGCAGGGCCTGTCAGTCTGGTGGCTACAGGGTTTTCATTTATAGGAATCCTGAATCCGGGTGGAATGTGTATTGTCAGCACTTCTTCTCCGCTAGGCAGGTTACGTGGTCTAATTCCTAAGACGAGTCTTCCGGTGCTTGAGGTCAAAACCTCCGCAGGCTCGACAACCGCTAGTACGATTCCGCTCAATCCAAGCATTTCACTAGCTACAACGGCAATTCTCTCCCGAATTTCCGACTCCCAGAAAGTCCGTCTAAAGCGGAAATAACTCGTGATTCCGGGAAGTATGCCGCCGACAGAAATACTCTCTTTGACTAGCCCGTAGATCGGCATATCGGCGGCGTACGCGATTCCAATCTCATTGTTGATCCATTCGGTTACTGGCGACGATGTGATGATTACTAGGAGAGCGTCGCATGCCAACAAGGTACTCCTTACGATTTCTGGGGGCGGAGTCCTATTCAAATCGCCAGCGACAACAGCTTCAATGCCGTGATTCCTGAGTTCGCTTCGGGCTGTATCAACTATTCTTTGACTGAGTTCGTCGTCGAACTTGAAGGACAAGAACAGCTTAGACATCTGGCGTTCGACAATGGCTAGAACAAACCAGCCTATCTACTATTCTGAGGGTTTTGAGCTACAGAGAATATTCACCACAAGCAGGATTGCGACGGTAAAAGATTCAATTCGCAACTGAACACGCTCCCCCTGTGAGCTGCTACGGTTCTGTTCAAGAACCGGCCGGCTCAAACTTCATTCCTTCGCTTAGGGTTGTGCTGACGCCGCCTTTGCTTTGTCAAGTTCATTCTGCAATAGTGCTCTGTAGGCTTCGTGGGCCGGCTCCATTCCTGGGGCAACATCAAACTTGTCAGCAAGCATCTCCTCCAACTTGGCGATTCGCTGATCCAAGGGGAGGCCCTTGAGGGTTCTAATCATTAGCCTAGCGCTTTGGAGTATTACCCTAATGTCACCCTTTGAGGCGGGTTCAGCAACGGGATCCGCATTCTCGCTTTCGCCAGTTGACTCTACGGTTCTCTTATCGTAACATTTTGGGCAGAGGTTGAAGTATTCGGTCTCTCGTGGGTATGGGTGCATGAATGTATGGTTCGAGACCTCTTCGCTGAAGAGGCCGCAATCCTCGCATTCCAGTTTCAAGTGATCCTCGGTCCAAGGCGAGAGCATGTTGTGAAAGTAGCGTTCAAACACGACCTGGTCATTACCACTATACGTGTCTGGGGGCTCGTTTGGCGCCCCAGTCTCATCTCTGCCCAGCAAGTGAGTTTTGATGGCTGTTAGCGTCTGGTTTTGAAGTTCGATCATATCTCTGAGAAGTTTGACCCTGGCTCGTTTCTCTGCAAGTTTCTCCCCTTTCGGTCCTTTGCGGACATCTTCGATCGACTCGTCTAACGCAGCAAGGCTCACCCTCATTCGGTCCAAGTAACCATTCAGCGGCCTATTACGCCTCAAAAAAATACCTCCCTCCCCCTACCTGGGCATGGCGGGGGTTTCCAAGAAACTGGAGCCTCCGAAAGCTGATTCACTGCTGGATGGCGGACATAAACGGACATTTCGAGAGGGTACGGATAACGGGCATTAGCGGAGATATGTTGCCGCGATGCGGGGGGCACCCGACGCTTAGACATGAGCCTACGCGCCGCCCGTGTTGGTTTGTTGTGGGGGGTGTACCCCAGATAGTGGCAATATTGTTTCGGGTGGAGATATATTGCCAGCATGTGGGGGATATACTACCATTCGGCGTCTATCGTTCGGGTCTGGTTCAAGCCTGATTAGCGTCGCCGCCTCGAGAGATGGTAGGATTTCCCGGTCTAGTCGACGCCAGGGCAACGGTCTACCATAACGTTCCAGGTAGGCTGATGCAATCTCGTCTTTCCGTAGGGATCGTTCTGGATCCAGAAGCGGCTTGATAACTGCCGTGTAGATCTCGTAAAGTTGTGGACTGAGGCCGAGCTCGTTAGATTCCGCGATCTCTTTGTACAACGCGAACCCAGCTTCAATGTCTTCATTCGTGGCCGCGATCGTATGCTCCCGGATTCGTTCTCGATGCCAGAAGTTCAAGAGAGCATGCGCTTTGATCAACGACATGATCCTGCTGACGTCCCGCTGGTGGCGTGGGGCGAGATGTCGATGCGACTTCATGAATCGCTCATAGACTAGATCCTGGTCCTGGATGGTTACTTGGTCGATATCGGCCTTCTGGATTTCCTGAATGCGGGACTTGAGCCATCGCCGGCGCGGATGCAGATTCACCCAGTCTGAGAACGCTTCCCGATCGGAGTCCCGTTTGATCCTGAGAAGGACGCTCTCTTTGAGTTTCTCCTGGTCGGTTTCAGGTGAGAGAATGAAAGTCCGGGTCTTCTCCTGTTCGTCCAGGCTTAATTTAGCGGCGCAGAAGAAAACGGTTGGGTACCCCTCGAGAACGACGCTCTTGGTTCGCAAGGATCCGCGTTTGCTTTTGTCAGTGATCTTGTAGAGCAACTCTCGCCGGTCATGGCTGAGAAGAGGCCTGAGACGCTCCATTAGCGTGTAGTGGGGTTGGTCTAGGAAGATGAGGAGTTTCTGGCGTAGGTCGACGCGGAGAACATGGTTCTCTTTGTCCCAGGTTCCATGTTCATGAAAGAATGCTGTTGGAGACGCGGTGGCCATGATTCGGAGGATGTCGGGAGGAAAATACGCTGCGACCTCGAGGGCCGAGTAGGATTTGCCGCCTGAGCTTTCACCGGACATGATGAAGTTGTTTTGATCCTGATCTGTGAACGTTAGGACGCCTCCACAGAGAAGGATTAGCTTGTTGGAGCGATCACGACGAATCGTGGATCCTAGGACGTCGGAGAGCTCCTCGAAGTTCGTCGGCCTGCAGACATCATAGAATCTTGCGGCCATGACATCCTTCACGTCGACGCCTAACTTCTTAGCCACGGTGACGTCGGATTGTGGATCCTCGTTCTCGTCCTGGATTGAGACGAATAGCTCTTCCTGCAGGCTTTGAGTTGAGTAGTAACTGCCGGCCTCGGTTACGCGAACCTTTACGCTTCCAATGGCTGGCATGGGATCAGTTGACGGTCTCGAGGTCTCTGGCGCCAAGGATCTGTCTGGATAGAAGTCAACAGGGTGCGCGGCGTGTACATCGCCGTTAAGAAAGAAGTACGCCTTTCGTTCTGGATCCACGTAGACGCCTAACCCGTTGCAGGTTCGACAATGGCCGTACTCTCGGTTCAAGGCGTCGTCCTGTTTGCCTGCCACCTTTGAAGGAATTCCGTGCCTTCATCGGTTGCGCTGAGTTTGTAGGTTATATCACCTATCTTCGAAGTTTGATTGGCTGATGCCTTCAACCGTTCAAGGAGCAATTTTGCGATTGGGATGCCCAGAAGCGCCTGGGTGATTTTTATCGTCGAGAGTTGGGGAAGCTTGGTCGATTGGGTCCATTTCAGGGCATTCAACTGTTCGTTGGTCAGGTCGCTTGCAGATCCCGGTGACGCGGGACCTGGCGCTGACGGGATAGGGCTTTCGTTCTGATCCTTTATCCTTCGATTCTCCATGTCTGAGCTCATTTCCTCGGCTGAAACTTCGCCGCCGCCTACAAGGTCGGCAATAGCTCGGTTCTTTGCCCGGGTGTGGGCTAGGGTGAAGATGTCATGTTCCTCGTGAGACCAGTTGTTCTTCTCTTTCTTCGATGCAACGGCCACGCCTGCGCTGCTTCTACCGCTCTTCTCATGAAAGGCGCGGACTACCACTCGGTACGCGAAACTACCGTCCTGGTCTTTTCCCTGGGCTGGCACGCGGTCGAAACTCACAATCTCATCGGAAACTCCACAGGCCAGCGCCCACTTTCGCCAAGCACTCTTCTTGAGATACTGCCGGCCAGCTATGGTGACTGAATCGTCTTTGGTTAGGAGCCGTTGTTTGAACTCTTGGAAGGTTTTGAACGCTTCAGCCAAACGGTCAACGTTGATGGGTGCAACAATTTCGACGAGTGGTTGCCTGACGTCCTTCACCAGTTCGCTGGACAAGGTCAGTTCGTCTCCTGGCTACGGTGTCGGAGGACGACAACTCGATCGGCGTTCATTTTGTCTCTTTGAACTTCGACGACGTCGCCTTTCTCGAGGCCGAGAACTCGCGCTATGGCTAAGCCGAGATCTTTGAAGCTGAACGAATCGTCAGGCAACCTTGGTCGCTCTCCGGTTGGCAATATCTGCTAAGGTCTGCAGCTGCTTGACTTGCACTCGCTGACCTGGCGCCACAACTAGAAGCGCCCCATCTGCGAGTAGCAGGACCTCGTCGCCCAATCCGAGACCAAAGGCCTCGAGCCAGGGTGGCGGGAGCGCGGCCGTTTTGGAGCCGCCAACCTGCATGATCTTTCGGACGCTTGCAAATGGCATGGGAATAGGTTAGAACATAAATTCTAATAAAGGGTAGCAAAAGTAGCTACCCTATGGGTCGAATGTTACCCTCATCAGGCCGGACCATTACCGTGAAGTCCTATCGCAGGAGCCTTGAGTATAAAATGGAAAGGATCCTGCTCTTCATCGCCTCAACCGCTCCCTCAACCAAGAAGACAATCGAGAGAAAAATGAAACCTGCTGTGGATAAACCTACGATCTACAAAGCCATCAAACGACTCGTCGAGGGGAAACGTCTAGCGGTCGTTCGCAAGGAAAAGAGCGGGATGGTGAAATACTATGACTTGACGAGGCTTGGAGTAATGGATGTTGTTCTGTGTGCGTTCGAAGATGCGGGTGAAGATGCTGGCAAGATAAGCGATTTTGTTAAGAAATTATTCACGCGGTATCCTGAATGGCTTCCAGACGTCGCATCGTTGTGGCCGGCTATTGAAAATGCCAGCACTGACGAGCCTCGATACCTCAAAGAACAGCCCAATACCAGCTTAGAGGCATTGGTCTTATCCTCACTGGTATTCGACATTTGCGAGGATCAAATAGCTGATGCAGTTAGGTTCGAGCAATACGGCGTAGCAC
>Ga0116136_1000321_pt1 | contig 30791 bp, 25 predicted proteins | sample June2015DPH_20_5_FD_88972 | JGI IMG/M metagenome (GOLD analysis project Ga0116136, IMG submission 88972) | Peatland microbial communities from SPRUCE experiment site at the Marcell Experimental Forest, Minnesota, USA - June2015DPH_20_40 | ecosystem: Environmental > Terrestrial > Soil > Wetlands... | reverse complement strand
GTCTCGTGTCTATGCTTTCTCATCTGCGACAACTTCAATATACTTCATGAACCGCCGTGTACGGAACCGTACGCACGGTGGTGTGGGAGGACGGGGTTCGCAAGAACCCCTCCTACCCGATTCTGTGACCGGTTGCTCCAAAAACCGTATTTTCCAACCGGCAGACGGCCTCCTGATTGGTGGGCTTCATCAGGTGGGCATAGACCCGCGGCAGAAAAATCCCTTTTGCCACCATCTCTTCAATGGCCCTTAATTCTTCCTTGGCCTGGCCCTTATTGGTTCCTTCCGGCAAAGCCAGCCTTTGCCTCTTGCCGTGCTGGTCATAGAAATCCAGGTCCCAGCGGCCGCGCCGCTTACTGATGCAAGCCATTTATTTTTCCCTCCTTAATTCTGTTCTCCAGCGCTTCCAGGGCCAGGGATAAATGAGATGGTATCCCCCTTTTTTCCCTTTCCCATCTACTGATGGTCATCACGTCAACTCCCAAGGCAGAGGCTAATTGCCTTTGGGTTAAATTAAGGTTTTTGCGCCAATTAGATAGTTCCTGTCCCTTCATGGTCAAAGTATAGACCATTGGTCTATATTGTCAAAAGAAAAAAATTTGCAGAAAAAAATTCAAAAAAGTATTGCAATTGTCAGAAATATACATTATATTTTCTGACAGAATATATGGAGAATACCCATGATTAGCAAGGCCATCGCCGATAAAATGATGAGCCGCATAAAAAAATATGGCCGTGGTCGCCGAGTGTTCTGCGCCAAAGACTTTTTTGACTTGGGAAGTCGCACAGCAATCGATCAGGCTTTTTCTCGGTTGGCAAGAGCCGGGCAGCTTCGCCGGGTAGGACGCGGCCTTTACGATTGGCCAGATACTCTTGTCATCAAGAAGCCCTCGGGAACTATTAGGAAGGAGATCCCCCCTGACCATCACGCAGCCTTGGATGCTATCTCAAGAAAGGATGGCATCAAGATTTATCCTAGTGGACTCGCCGCCGCGAATAGCTACGGACTGACTACTGCAGTGCCTGTCCAACCTATTTACACCACCGATGGCAGCAGCCGGAAGGTGAAGATCGGAGACAAAACTATCATGCTTCGGGGGGCCTCGCGCAAGGTCCTGAGCTGGAACAATCGTCCTGCTTTCGACGTAATCCAGGCTTTATTTTGGTTAGGCAGGATACTAGTGAAAAACCCCGAAGTGGTCAAAGAGCTTCAGAAGTTGCCTGACAAGGTGAAGAAGGACTTGTCCAAGGGTAGGAATTTGCTTCCTTCATGGACTATCCCTGTCGTAAATGATGCAATCTTGGGGAATTAACCAATGGCTTTGCACCCTCTTTTCACCGGATTTCTCTCGATCTCTGCTCATGATAGAAGAGCGCTCTTCCAGATTTCAGGTGAACGATTGAAGGCAGAACCCTCAGCCATAGAAAAGGACTTTTTCGTCTGTCTTGTTCTTGATGCTATCTATAATAGCCGCCCAGAAAGTGCTCCGAGAATGATGTTTAAGGGTGGGACTTCTCTCGGGAAATTAGGATTAATTCAGAGGTTCTCGGAGGACATTGATGTTGTAGTATTTCCAGAGGACCTGCCTGTCAAGGATTGCTTAGAGGAAAGCATATCGGGGAAGGAACGTGATCGGCGTATTGAGGCTTTGATGCAGGAAGCCGCCCGATATATTGGTGAAAACCTTCAATTGAGTCTAATCAATGCCCTCAAATCATTACTACCAGGCACCGTTATTGATGTAAACATAGAAAATGTGAAAAGCCCAGTACTTTTCGTTCGCTATCAAAGCCTGTTTAGCACCGGAGGCTCTTACATTCAGCCAGCAGTTAGAATCGAAGGTGGTGCCCGCTCGGGCTTGATTCCACGTCGCAACATAGCGATCACCCCCTATGTAGCAGAGGATTGGGGCGAAAATGATTGGAAAATCGTGCACATCCTAACCATATCTCCTGAACGGACATTTCTAGAAAAAATTATGGTGATGCATAGCTGGATTAAGCGATCTTCCTCAAATCCGGAGTCCGCCAAACAAGGCCGCATGTCGAGGCACTATTATGATGTAGCGATGGTTGCACTTACCTCTTTCGGTCAGTCGGCAATAAATGACCAAGAGCTTCTTGGAAATGTGCGCCAACACTCCATTGTTTTCTTTGAAAATAGATTGCTCCGTGATGCCATTCCCGGCACCATCAAAATTATACCGCCTACTAACCTGCTGGGAGTGCTTAGAGATGACTACCAGAAAATGCAAGGAATGATCTTTGGACCACCCCCAAAGTTCGATGACATTCTGGAAACGATCTCTAAAGTGGAAGAGACCCTCAATTCGGGAGATGGATGAAGATTAAATTGAGATGAGCGGAAGATAATCGCCTTGAACAAAGCCTGCTGTGCTAATGATTTCCTATTTGTCTAAAGAGGGAGCATTTTTCAAAATCCCCATCAAATCCGCCAGATTCCTTCGATACCGCCACCTCCATTTACCAAAACCCCCATGTTCATTAACCGCATTAACCCCGAAATACTTCCCGTTTCCCTATGCCTGGGTGGGGGCTATCGGGCCATTCCCGCACGATCTTTCCTGGTGAATTGTAAGGCAAGGGTATTGCCTTTATCGTTCATTCTGGGCCGTCTTAGGCGCTTTGGGGTGGGACGGATCGTCCCAGGATTTTCCGGCTCAGGAGTGAAACCCAGGGTCGATTCAGTAAATTTTATTCGACATTTATTATAAAAGGTGCTTATGCTGAAATCCCAGTAAAAAAGCCAAACCCGCCGCGAGGCGGGGACGGAAAGCTAAGGGTCTCTGAGAGATAGCCGGGTTGTCTGGAGAAAGGCGGCTCGGTTTTTTTTATCCTTGTGCGAAAGCAATTGGCGAACTCCCAATTTTTTTTAGTCTTTCAGAGTCTTCCCTGATTACTGGTACAGGCGTCTCAGGGGAAGATTAGGCTCAAGGCGGCTCAAAAAACTAACCTCAGTCCTCAACTAAGGAGAGATTGTATGAATTACAGAAAGATTTGCCTCTTCGTGGCAGTCATCGCTTTCGCCAGTACTCCCTTTATGGTTCATGCAGATTATCAGATTGAACCGAATCCGAATTATGGTACCATCACCGTGGATACATCCGACGCGTATAACGATGCTGATTTTTCCAATTATGGCTATATAGCAATCTTCTATGATGGCACTCTGAACAACAATTCTGGGGGCATGCTGAACATCAATTCAGGGGGCAGGCTGGACAACTCCGGCTTGCTGAACAACTCCGGCACGCTGAACATCTTAGGAGTCGGAGGGCCCTACAACTTCAGCGGCTCCCTGTATAACTCCGGCCAGCTGAACAACTCCGGCACGCTGAACCTCTTAAATACCGGAGGGGGCATCTACGGCGGCCAGCTGAACAACTCGGGCCAGCTGAACAACTCCGGCACGCTGAACATCTTAGGAAACGGAAATGGCTACTACGGCGGCTCCCTGGGTAACTCCGGCGCGCTGAACAACTCCGGCACGCTGAACATCTTTGGAGGCGGAGGGGGCTACTACGGCGGCGAGCTGATCAACTCCGGCTCGCTGAACAACTGCGGCACGCTGAATATCTTAGTGGGCTACCGCGGCGGCTTACTGGCTAACTCCGGCTTTCTGAACAACTCCGGCACGCTGAACCTCTTAGGCGGAGAGGGCGTCTTAGGCGGCTCCCTGGGTAACTCCGGCACGCTGAACAACTATTCTGGGGGTATGGTGAACATCAATTCAGGGGGCGTGCTGGTTAACTCCGGCTTGCTGAACAACTCCGGCACGCTGAATAACTCCGGCGTGCTGGCTAACAACTCCGGCACGATGAATAACCCCGGCACGATCACCGGCCCAGGCAACTATTACCAGGATGCCGGTCTAACCATCAACAACGGCAGCATGACCCAAGCATCCATCGATATCCTCGGTGGCGGCCTGAGCGGAAACGGCACTATCACTGGCAATGTTAATATCGCTACGGGGGCAGCCGTGCATCCGGGCAATTCTCCCGGTACCCTCACCATCAACGGTGCTTTTTCCAGCAACGGCAACCTCTTTTTTGATATCGGCGGGCTGGCCGTCGGGCAATACAGCTTGCTGAAAATCAATGGTGCTGCAAGCTTTACCGGTGGGAACATAGTTTTTGGTTTTATTAACGGCTTTAGTGCCTCGCCGGGTAATTACTGGGATTTTTTGTCTGCCGATTCAATCACCGGATGGAATACTCTTAGCTGCTTCTTTACCGGCTCAGTCACCGGACTAGGCTATGAATTCGAAACGTTAACCGATGGGGAAAGACTGTTGATTACGACGGGAACCGGCTTGCCGCTCGCCCCACCAGTCCTCGTCTTCCCCCCCGTCACCCCCACCATCCCCCTACCCTCCACTCTGCTCCTCCTGGGCTCCGGCCTACTGGGCCTGGCTGGCTGGAGAAGACTTAAAAAGGATTAATCATACTTAACTCCGAGTACAAAAAAGAGCAGGGTCAAGCGTGGCCCTGCCCTTTTTATTTCCGCCGCCTGAAGGATTTTCGGCCCTGGAACCCAAACCCCGGGATGGGTCCCCTGCCCCCCCTGTCTTAATATGGCCCGCATGGAAATTTTTTCAAATTTATATTGAGGGGCGAGAGCAGCAGACCCCCCCTTAAGTCAGGGGGCCGGGCTTATCGCCCTTCCTGGGGCCTCTCAGACGGTCAATTTTAGAGCACCGGGAAGATTAAAGGATTATTAAGAGGTGTGGGCTGATTGAGCACCTGGGGCCTTTCAAGAGGTGGGTACGCAGGGGCCTTTTGACATACCTTGCCTGGTCATCGCCGATAAAGGGATGCACAAAGCGCAGGTATTACGCAGTTCTCCATATCCCGCCCGTAGATTCCCCTGAGAAGGCGGTCAGGGCCTCCATAGTTCACGATCACAAAGATGTATTCCATAATTAAGATTCCTGGCCAACGTACACAACTTCAAAGCGATTACGGGCAGTCGAATATTCCATCACCACTTTGAGTATTTGGTTAGGCGCCGTGGTGGTTGGCAGGATGCAGTTGATCGGCTTATAGACAGCATTCCAGGTCAAAACGTAAGCTCCGGTGCTGAAGATTTGAATCTCCATCCGCTGATAGTTGGCCCATGACCCGGAAGGCGCGGCAAAGACGGTGTTGCAGGCCAAGTTAGTCAGTTCATAGTTTCTATAATTAGCATTTGGCGTTTGCGTTGGGCTGTTATTGTCGCCATATTGTGTTTTAGACATCATATTTTCCGATACATAATATGAATACCCTGCACCAATAATTCCCAAGATTAAAAAACCAAGCGCTATCTTAGGAAGATACGGCTTACCCCATTTGACCATTTGTGACCACCTATCAATTAGCGTAAGGATGGCAAACAAAATAAATCCTCCAATCTCCGCTAGGTGTCCCAAATCTTGTAAATTCATGGCGCTCTCCCAAGGGAATTTGAGGCCAGTTTAGCAAACTTGCAAAAAATATCCAAAAACTATTTCTAATTAGGGCTTCTTTCGAAAAATCCCGGTTTTTCATGTGCTTATCTCCTTTTTCAAATTAGGACACTACCGGATGTTGAGAAATGTTGACTTTTGTTTGCTCTTATCGGTAATATTTTTTGTTTAATTCCGGGCCGGGAAAACCAATTGAAACACTGTAAAAATCTATAAATTCCCAGCCTCCCTTAAGCCCAAAGAACCTAACAAAACCTAACATTCAAGCGCCTCATTTTTGCTTCCGTGGCCGCCCCCGCGGTTTCTTCTTCATTTGCTTTTCAAGCCGTTCCTCTTCTTTCCGAGATCGGCTTAAAAGACCCTTTAATGCAAACATCGGCATATTCTCCCAGCCACCTCCAAAATTAAAATTCCGCAGAAACCTGCCATACCGGCTATCCGATTCCTGGCAACTTGTATAGGTCAGATCATAGCAATGCCGACAGGCAAAATATTTGCCCTTTGCATAGATAACCGCCACCCGCCGCCCCCGGTTCATTTCCTTAACCTGATGGGTCCCGTATTGTTCCGGTAAGATACGGGAAAATGGGCAAAATAAAACTTGAGAAAACTTGAGTTTTCGGAGTGGAGACGGTCCCATGTGCATGGTTGCCCCTTTCGAGGATGGCTCTCGATCTTTGGCAGATTGACAATTGCATATTTAAAATAATATATTATTTAAAATGATAGATGACTGGTTGGTTATGGACCGGATCGCCATCCCTCCTTTGGTCAAGCGCCTGCGGCAGCGGCTGGGACTGACCCAGGAGCAGTTGGCCCATGAGGTGGGGGTTACCTTCAGCACCGTCAATCAATGGGAAAATGGCCGGCGAAGGCCCCAACCCTTTCTCCTGAGACGGCTCTTGGAGATGGAGGCCGGGCTTAACCTGCTTCCAGGGCGGTCTGAGGCCGCCACCTACCGGGCGGCCCCGCGGGTTGCCTCTACCGGAGAAAAGGTCCCGGCCGGCCATCTGACCAGGAGCGCGGCCCAGGACTTCCAGCGAAGGTGGCAGCGGGTCAACGCCGCCGAATGGGAGGAATTCAGTTTCACCCCGGTGGCCCACAAGTTTCGCCAATTGGCGGCGCTGCTGGCGTCTGCGGGGACCCTGGGCTGGACCGCCGCCCCGGCGGCGGCGGAAGAGGACCGGGTCCGGCTACGCTGGGCCCGGCTGCGTCGGCTGCAGCATGCCTGAACCCCGAGAGCTGGCGCCCCTGCTCACGATTTTACGCCACCTGGTGGCCTGGCTCCAGGCCGGGAAGGTTCAGGGAGTGGTGATCGGCGGAGTGGCCGCCTCCCTCTGGGGACGGCCCCGGCTGACCCGGGGTGTCGACGTCCTGGTGCTGCTGGAGGAAGGCCGCTGGGGTGAGTTTCTGGCCGCGGGGGCAGGGCACGGCTTCCTGCCCCGCCGGGCCGACGCCCTGGCCTTCGCCCGGGAGACCCGGGTCCTGCTGGTGCGTCACGGGGAAAGCGGCAGCGATCTCGACCTGGTTTTCGGGTCCCTGCCTTTTGAAAAAGAAGCGGCCATCCGGGCAAAATGGGTGGATCTGGGCGGGGTGGCCATCCCCCTATCTTCACCGGAAGATTTAATCATCATGAAGGCGGTGGCCCACCGGCCCCGGGACCTGGAGGATATCGCCGCCATCCTGGCGGCGCAGCCGGGGCTGAATGTGAGAAGGGTGCGGCGCTGGCTGCGGGAATTCTCGGGTGCTCTGGAAATGCCGGAAATCCTCAATGACCTGGAAGCCTTGCTGTCTCAAAGGCAGAAACGACCAAAACCCAGGCCCAGGTGAGGATCGTTTGGGGGAGAGGGGATTTAGTTGCATCGGTATAATATGTTGATATCGCTGGAATTTTAATGGTCTAGAATTTAACTGCGAGATAGTGTAATCTTCTCCATGCAATTTTGTTGCCGGACACTACTGGGATTTAGGGGGATTCCAAAAGCTTCTCAGCGAAAACCGAAAACCGAAAACCGGTCAGAAGGCGCTGCGGGTACCCGAACTGGCTGGTGGTGGCGGCTTAATTTGACGTCAAGCACTGCCTCTGATAACTTTTACAGATTAGCCAGATAGTTTGTCTGGAAGGGAAGACCATGGGACACAGATTTTGGCTGTTGCTGTTGTCGTTGTTAATCCTGGTCCTCAGCCCCCTGGCGGGGGTGGGGGCCGAGAGCCCGGAAGAGGTGATGAAACAGGTCCAGGCCCGTTACGACAAGACCGGGGTCTTTCAGGCCCGCTTTCAGCAGGAGTCCCACCTTACGGCGATGCAGCAGACCGACAGCGCCGCGGGCTGGGTCTATTTTCAGAAGCCTTCCCGCATGCTCTGGAAGTACGAATTGCCCGCGGAACAGAAGAAGGAAGTAGTCTCCGACGGCCGCCTGGTGTGGATGTACATGCCCCAGGACCACCTGGTCATGGTCTACAAACTGAACCAGGTGCTGCGCTCTGATCTGGTGATGCGTTTCTTCTCTGGCATCGGCCAGTTCCAGAAGGACTTCAACGTCTCCTGGAAACAACCGCCCAAGGAGGGGGAGAGCCTGGTCATCGACCTCTTCCCCAAGAAGGAACAGCCGGAATTGAAACGCCTCACCCTGACCATCAACCCCCGCACCTTCCTGGTGGACCGCCTGGAGTTTGCCAACGCCCTGGGCGAAGAGACCCGCTTTGTCTTCAGCCAGATGAATTTGGATGTGAAGCTGGGGCCCGATTTTTTCACCTTTACGCCGCCGCCGGGAGTCCAGGTGGTGCGGGAGACGCCGGCGTCCTAGCCGGCCACCTTCGCGGCGAGGGGCTCGAGGGGCTCGTTAAAAGTACAGACTTTGGCGCCGGACCATGGAATTTACCCGCCAGCAGCAGGAAATTAGAGAGTGGCTTAAGCGCCGCCGGGCCATCATGCTGGCCCACAATTACCAGCCGGCCCCCATCCAGGATGTGGCCGACCTGGTGGGCGATTCCTTGGAGCTGTCCCTGGCCGCGGCCAAGACCGGCGCCGAGGTCATTGTCTTCTGCGGGGTTCACTTCATGGCGGAGACCGCCGCCATCCTCTGCCCCGACAAGACCGTGCTCCTGCCCCGCCTGGACCTGGGCTGCTGTCTGGCCGAGTCAGTCACGGTGGACAAACTCACGGCGCGCAAAGAGGAATTGCCCGGGGTCCCGGTAGTCACCTATGTCAACTCTACCGCCGCGGTGAAGGCGGAAAGCGACATCTGTTGCACCTCCGCCAATGCCGTCAGGGTTGTCCATTCCTTGAATGCGCCCCGGGTCCTGATGCTGCCGGACCAAAACCTGGGCCTCTATGTGGCCCGGCACACCCAAAAATCCGTAGAGATCATCACCTGGGAGGGATGGTGCAATGTCCATGACGGGCTCAGCGCCGAGGAGGTGCTGCAATGCCGGGCAGCCCATCCCCAGGCGGTCTTCCTGGCCCACCCCGAGTGCAACCCCGAGGTCCTGGATCAGGCCGACGCCATCCGCAGCACCAGCGGCATGCTCCAATATGTGCACGCAGCCGCGGCCCAGGAGTTCATCATCGGCACGGAAACCGGCATTCTGCACCGCATGCATAAGGAAAATCCAGGCAAGCTCTTTTACTCCCCGTCCCGCCGCCTCATCTGCCGGCCCATGAAGCGCATCACCCTGGGCGATGTACTGGCGGCCCTCAAGGAAAACCGCCATCAGGTAACGGTGCCCGCCCAGACCCGGGAGCGGGCTCTGCAGGCAGTGGCGCGTATGCTGGCGGTACCCCGGGATTGAGGGATGTCTGGGCCGCCCTCAGGCAGGCCGGGGAGCCGGTAGGCTTCTAACCCCGCGAGGCCACCGCCCGGGCGGCGATTATGCCGCTGGCGGAGGCCTGGATCAGGCCGCGGGTGATGCCGGCGCCATCCCCGATGATGAACAGATTGCCGATGGGGGTCTCCAACTCCGGGCTCAATTTCAGGCGATGGGAATAGAACTTCACCTCCACCCCGTAGAGCAGGGTATGGCGGTGGTTAATTCCTGGGGCCAGGGCATCCAGGGCCTCTAACATTTCCAGAATGTCTTTCAGGTAACGGTAAGGGAGGACGAAGCTGAGATCCCCGGGGGTGGCGCTCTTGAGGGTGGGCCGGGTGAGGCAACGATCAAGGCGGGCGGGGTTAGTGCGTCGGCCAACCTTAAGGTCGCCCAGCCGCTGGACCAGGGCTCCCCGGCCCAAGAGATTGGCCAGGCGGGCGATATATTGCCCGTAGCTGATGGGATCGTTAAAGGGCTCGGTGAAAGTGGAACTCACCAGAATGGCGAAATTACTGTTTTCCGTTTTCCGGGAAGTATAGCTGTGGCCATTGACGGTGACCAGGCCATCCATTTCTTCTAAAACGACCTCGCCGTAAGGGTTCATGCAAAAGGTGCGCACCTTGTCGTCAAAGGTGCGGGAGTAGTAAATCAATTTGGCTTCATAAGCCGGTTCGGTAAGGGGCGCCAGCACCGGGGCCGGGACTTCCACCCGCACCCCGATATCCACCGGGCTGGGGATAGAGGGAATCGCCAGGCGGCGGGCCTCTTCCCGCATCCAGGCGGCCCCGGACCGTCCAGGCGCGGCAATCACATAACGAGCCCCCACCACCTCCTGGTTGTCCAGGGCTACCCCAATGACTACCCCATCCTTGGCCATGATGCGCTGGGCCCGGCAGTGAGTGCGGATCTCCACCCGGTCGCGCAAACGTTCTCTCAAGCGGCTCAGAATTTCCCGGCAATTTTCCGTGCCGATATGGCGCAGGCGGGTGGGGATAAAGATCATCCCGGCGTGCCGGGCCTCGGTCTTAAGAAGTTCGAGGGTATCCGCATCCCCCCCATGGGTTTCCGCGGATGCTCCCAATGATCGATAAAGATTATCCACTTCCTCGATTAAGGCCGTTAAGTCATCCAGGGATAACAGGTCGCTTAAGAAACCGCCCACCTCGGGGGAAAGGATGAGTTTGCCGTCGCTGAAGGCTCCTGCCCCGCCCCAACCGCAGAGGAGACCGCCCGGGGTATCCCGCTGACGCTCCCCCAGGTCCGGACCTTGTTCCACCAAGAGGACCTTTCCCGCACCTAAGTTCTCCAGGCTGAGGGCGGCAAATAACCCCGCCGGCCCGGCTCCAATAATGACTGCTTCATAAGTGGACATGGTGACCCCGAAGGTGCCGGAATTTCCAGCCGCCAGGTTCTCTATTCCGCAGATGACGCCAGAGCAGCCTTTCCCTAATGGTCATTCGCTTCCGCAAGGCCCCGGCGCAAGGCCCGGTCATGAGCCACTCCTCACCCCAGCCTCTCCCCGATCCAAACAAGGGGAAGAGGGAGAAGAAAAATGGTGGGCAGTGCCCGCCCTTCATGAACCTGCACAGGCGATCAGCCTGTGGCATCGGAAATGGCGCCGGCCACAGGCCGCCCTCTAGGGCCCCTGAAGGAACACGGACTGGACACGATAGTTTAACAGAAAAACAGAAAACCGGGATTAAATGATTTTATCGAAATACTTGGACTTTTCCTGCAAACATGGGTATTCAAACAACTTATGACGGGCGCCATCCTGGTTCTCGGTTTACCCGGTCGTTCCCCCAGGGTTGCGAAAATGATTCGAAAGGCGTAAATTCAGGAAAATTTATTCCGGAAAAGCATTTGGTAAAGAGATAGGCTAAACTTGCCAAAGTAAGCGCCGGATTGCCGCGGCCGCCGGGTTTTAAAACCCAGAGCCTTCCTCCGTGGGGCGGGCTGCCAAATCCCTTTTTCGACAGCCTGATAGTTCTCGCCATTCAGTCCGGTGCGGTTCATCAAGGCTGTGTTGCAGTGGGGCTATACCTATGAAATTTTTACCACTTAACCCTGCCCCGGGGGAGCGGATTCCTGCCGTGGCCTGGGTCCGGCGCCGGTGGCTCTGGTTGCTGGCGGCCGCTATCTTGGGGATCCTGGTCTACGCCTATTTTTCCAGGTCGGGCAAGTCCACCGCGCCAGGGGCGGCCGTCACGCCGCCGGTGGCGGTGACTACGGTGGCGGCTAAAAAAGGGGACATCGCCATCTATCTCAGCGGGTTGGGCACCGTCACCCCGATAGCCACCGTCACCATCCACACCCGGGTGAACGGAGAGCTGATGAAGGTTGGCTACAAGGAGGGCCAGATCGTCCCCAAAGGTTATCTCCTGGCGGTAATCGACCCGCGGCCCTATGAGGCGGCGTTGCTCCAGGCTCAGGGGCAGCTGGCCCGCGATCAGGCCCTGCTGGAGAACGCCAGGCTGGACGTGAAGCGCTACCGGACCCTGATCGAGCAGGATTCCATCGCCAAACAAATATATGATACCCAAAAGTCCCTGGTGCATCAGGATGAAGGGATAGTCAAGTTAGACCAGGGAAACCTCGACAGCGCCAAAGTAAACGTCATTTACACGCACATCACCGCCCCTGTCAGCGGGCGCATCGGCCTGCGGTTGGTGGATCCGGGCAACATCGTCCAAACCACCGATACCACCGGGATCGCGGTCATCACCCAACTGGAACCGATGACCGTGATCTTTACCATCGCCGAAGACAGCTTGCCGCCGGTGCTGGACAAGCTCCAAGCGGGAGCGCGCCTGCCGGTGGACGTCTACAATCGCGAGCAAAGCAAAAAACTGGCCACCGGGGTTTTGCTGACGATGGACAACCAGGTCAATGTAACCAGCGGCACGGTCCAGCTCAAGGCGGAATTCCCCAACAAAGACCATGGGCTGTTCCCCAACCAGTTCGTTAATGCCCGCCTGCTTCTGAATACCCTGCAAGGCGCCACCCTGGTGCCGACGGCCGCCATCCAGACCGGCCCCACAGGGGCCTTCGTCTATTTGGTAAATGCCAATCAGACCGTGGCAGTGCGCCAGGTGAGCCTGGGGCCCAGCGAGGGGGATAATACCGCCATTGACAAGGGGCTCTCACCCGGTGAGCGGGTGGTAGTGGAAGGGATGGAGCAGCTGCGGGAGGGGAGCCGGGTGCAGGAAACGGCTCCGGCCACCGATAAGTCGCAGAAGGCTCCGGCCAACGATAAGTCACAGAAGGGTCCGGCCAACGATAAGTCACAGAAGGCTCCGGCTACCGGTAACTCGCAGAAGGGTCCGGCCAACGATAAGTCGCAGAAGGCTCCGGCTACCGGCAACTCGCAGAAGGGCTAGTAATGAATCCGTCCCGGCTCTTCATCCTGCGCCCGGTGGCAACCACCCTGCTGATGGTGGCCATTCTGCTGGCCGGGGCGGTGGCCTACTACCAGTTGCCGGTCTCCGCCCTGCCGGAGGTGGATTATCCCACCATCCAGGTGCTCACCTTTTACCCGGGCGCCAGCCCCGACGTCATGGCCTCCTCAATCACCGCCCCTCTGGAGCGCCAGTTCGGCCAGATGCCCGGGCTGAAGCAGATGACCTCCTACAGTTCCGGAGGCGGTTCGGTCATCATCTTGCAGTTCAGTCTGAACCTGAGCCTGGACGTGGCCGAACAGGAGGTGCAGGCTGCCATTAATGCCGGGAGCTCCTTCCTGCCCACGGACCTGCCCAATCCGCCGGTCTACAACAAGGTCAATCCGGCCGACACCCCCATCCTGACCCTGGCCCTCACTTCCAAGACCATGCCCCTGGAGCAGGTGGAGGACCTGGCGGACACCCGCCTGGCCCAGAAGATTTCCCAACTGACCGGGGTAGGGCTGGTCAGTATCAGCGGCGGGCAGCGGCCGGCGGTGCGGATTCAGGCCAACCCCACGGCCTTGAGCGCTTACGGCCTGACCCTGGAGGACCTGCACACCGCCATCACCGCGGCCAACACCAACGAGGCCAAGGGCGGCTTTGATGGGCCCCGCCAATCGTCGGTCATCGGGGCGAACGACCAGCTCCTCACCAGCAAGGAGTATCTGCCGCTGGTGGTGGCCTATGTCAACGGGGCTCCGGTGAGGCTGTCCGACGTGGCCAACGCCATCGACTCGGCCGAAAATGTCAAGCAGGCGGCCTGGATGAATGATGTCCCGGCGGTGATCGTCAACATTCAACGGCAGCCGGGCTCCAATGTGATCGATGTCGTTGACCGCATAAAAAGGCTGCTGCCGCAGTTGCAGAGCACCCTGCCGACGGCGATACAAGTCTCGGTGCTGACTGACCGCACCACCACCATCCGCGGCTCGGTGGACGACGTCCAGTTCGAGCTGATGCTGGCGGTGGGCCTGGTAGTGCTGGTGATCTTTCTGTTTTTGCGCAACCTCTCGGCCACCGTGATTCCCAGCGTGGCGGTGCCCGTCTCCCTGGTGGGCACCTTCGGGATCATGTATCTGCTGGGATACAGCCTGAACAATCTCTCCCTGATGGCCCTGACCATTTCCACGGGTTTCGTGGTGGATGACGCCATCGTCATGATCGAAAACATCTCCCGCTACATCGAGCAGGGAGAACCTCCCCTGGAGGCGGCCCTCAAGGGCTCGGAGCAGATCGCCTTCACCATCCTCTCCCTGACCGTCTCGCTGATCGCGGTACTCATCCCGGTGCTGTTCATGGGCGAGGTGGTGGGCCGCATATTCCGGGAGTTTGCCATTACCCTCGGGGTGACCATTCTCATCTCGGCGGTGGTCTCCCTCACCCTGACCCCGATGATGTGCGCCCGGCTGCTGAAGCATACTCCAGAGGAGCAGCAGAGCCGGATCTTCCACGCCTCCGAGCGGATCTACCATAAGGTCATCGACTTCTACGCCGCCACCCTGCGCCGGGTGCTGCAGCACCAGACGCTGACGCTGCTGATTGCCGCCTCTACCCTGGTCATCACCGTCTTCTTGTACCTGGTGGTTCCCAAAGGCTTCTTTCCGGTGCAAGACACCGGCATCATCCAGGGCATCTCCGAGGCCCCGCAGTCGATCTCGTTTAGCGCCATGGCGGAACGCCAGCAGGCGCTGGCCAGGCTGATCCTGCAAGACCCGGCGGTGGCCAGCCTCTCCACCTTCATCGGGGTGGACGGTACCAATTACACCCTCAACAGCGGGCGGGTGCTCATCAACTTGAAGCCCCTGGCGGAACGCCGGATCAGCGCCAGCGAGGTCATCCGCCGCCTGCAGCCGCGGCTCGCCTCGCTTTCGGGCATCACCCTGTTCATGCAGCCGGTGCAAGACCTGACGGTAGAGGATCGGGTCACCCGGACCCAATACCAGTATACCCTGGAGGACCCCAACGCCCAGGAATTGGAACTCTGGGCCCCCAGGCTGGTGGAAGCCCTCGCGAAGATGCCGGAACTGCGGGACGTGAGCAGCGATCAGCAGAATCAGGGGCAGCAGGTCTCCCTGGACATCGACCGCAGCACCGCGGCGCGCCTGGGCATCACCACGCAGCTCATCGATGATATCCTTTACAGCGCCTTCGGGCAGCGACAGGTGTCAACGATTTTCACTCAGGTGAACCAATACCGGGTGGTTCTGGAGGTCCAGCCTAAATTCCAGCAAAATCCCCTCCAGCTCAAGGACATCTATCTGCGCAGCACCACCGGCGGCACAGTGCCGCTGAGCGCCATTACCCGGGTGAAAGCCACCTCGGGCCCCCTGCTCCTCGACCACCAGGGGCAGTTTCCGGCGACCACCCTGTCCTTCAATCTGGCGCCGGGAGTCTCCCTGGGGCAAGCAGTCCAGGTCATGGAGGAGACCACCAAAAAGCTCAAAATGCCGGCCGCTATCGTGGGCAGCTTTCAGGGCACCGCCCAGGCCTTCCAGGATTCCCTGCAGGGCGAACCGATATTGATCCTGGCGGCCCTGCTTACGGTTTATATCGTCCTGGGGGTGCTGTACGAGAGCTATATCCACCCCATCACCATCATCTCCACCCTCCCTTCAGCCGGGGTGGGGGCCCTTCTTGCCCTGCTCCTCTTCCGCACCGATTTCAGCGTCATCGCCCTCATCGGCCTCATCCTGTTGATCGGCATCGTCAAGAAAAACGGCATCATGATGGTGGACTTTGCCCTGGACGCCGAACGCCGGGAAGGGAAGAGCCCGGAAGAGGCGATCTATCAAGCCTGTCTGTTAAGATTCCGCCCCATCATGATGACCACCATGGCCGCCCTGTTGGGGGCGCTGCCCCTGGCCATCGGAACCGGATTGGGTTCCGAACTGCGCCACCCCCTGGGCATCTCCATCGTCGGCGGGCTGATCATCAGCCAGGTCCTCACCCTCTACACCACTCCGGTCATTTATCTCTGGTTCGATAGGCTGGCAATGCGCCTGGGTAGGAAGCGACCCGAAGAGCCGCCTCCTGGGGCCGATCTTACGGAACCGGTATGAACCTTTCGGCCATCTTCATCAAAAGGCCGGTGGCCACGACGCTGCTCACCTTGGGCATGGCCCTGGCCGGTTTCCTGGCTGTTCGGCAACTGCCCGTCTCCCCCCTGCCGGCGGTGGACTTTCCCACCATCTCGGTGAGCGCGTCGCTGCCGGGGGCGGACCCCGAGACCATGGCGACCTCGGTGGCGGCGCCCCTGGAACGGCAATTTGGGCGGATTGCCGGGGTGACCGAGATGACCTCGTCCAGTACCCGGGGGTCCACCAGCCTCGTCTTGCAGTTTGATTTGAGCCGGGACATCAACGGGGCCGCCCGGGATGTCCAGGCCGCCATCAATGCAGCCCGCAGCTACCTGCCCATCAATTTGCCCAGCAATCCCACCTACCGCAAAGTCAACCCGTCCGACGCCCCGATTCTCATCCTGGCCCTCACCTCCGACACCGCCAACAAGGCCGCCATGTATGATGTAGGCTCCACCATTATCGCGCAAAAACTCTCCCAGTTGGAAGGGGTAGGCACGGTCTTCGTGGGGGGTGGTTCGCTGCCGGCGGTGCGGGTGGAGTTGAACCCCACGGCGCTGAATAAATACGGGGTCAGCCTGGAGGCCGTTCGCAGTGTCCTGAGCAGCACCATCGCCAACCGGCCCAAGGGACAACTGGCGGATGCCAGCCAAAACCGGGAGATCATCACCAACGACCAACTCTTCAAGGCCGCCGACTACCGCGATCTCATCGTGGCCTTCCAAGGCGAGGCGCCGATACACCTGGTGGATGTGGGCGCGGTCCAGGATTCCCAGGAGGACCTGCGCGTCCAGGGGCTCGTCAACGGTAAAGCCTGCGTGATGGTGGTTATCTTCAGGTCGCCGGGGGCCAACATCATCGATACGGTGGACCGCATCACCGACCTGCTGCCGCAGCTGGCGGCCGAAATTCCCCAGGACATCGACGTCAAGGTGGTGGTGGACCGCAGCCCGTCGATCCGCGGTTCGCTGCAGGACGTGGAGCGCACCCTGGTGATCTCAGGCATCCTGGTAATCCTGGTGGTGTTCGCCTTCCTACGGAGTGTGCGGGGCACCCTCATCCCGGGGGTTGCGGTTGTGGTTTCCATCATCAGCACCTTCGGGGTGATGTACCTGCTCGGCTATAGTCTGGACAATCTCTCCCTCATGGCCCTCACCATCGCCACCGGCTTTGTGGTAGATGACGCCATTGTGGTGCTGGAAAACATCACCCGCCATCTCGAAAAGGGAGAGTCTCCTCTGGCGGCGGCGTTCCTGGGATCCCGGGAAATCGCCTTCACCATTCTCTCCATGAGCATCTCCCTGGTGGCGGTCTTCATTCCCCTGCTGTTGATGGGGGGCATGGTGGGCCGGCTGTTTCGCGAGTTCGCGGTTACCTTATCCACCGCCATCCTGCTCTCCATGGTGCTGTCCCTGACCACCACCCCGATGATGTGCGCCACCCTCCTCAGGCAGGGGAAGGGGGAAACTCACGGAGCCGCCTTCCAGGCCAGCGAGCGGGTCTTCTTATGGATGCACCACACCTACGAGGGCACCCTCGGCTGGGGTTTGAGGCACCCTCGCTTTATGCTCTCTCTGACGGTGTTGACGTTGGTGGTTAGTATCGGCCTATTCTATTACATTCCCAAGGGTTTTTTCCCTGAACAGGACATCGGCCGCCTCACCGGATCCATTCAGGCGGCGCAGGACATCTCGTTTCAGGCCATGAAGAAGAAATTGTCGGAAGTGAGCGACATCATCCGGAAGGACCCGGATGTGACGGACGTGGTGGTCTTCACCGGCGGCGGCGGCGGCGGCTCCACCACCAATATAGGGCGCATGTTCGTTTCCTTGAAGCCCTTCGCGGAGCGGCGGAGCAGCGCCCGCCGGGTGATGGCCAGGTTACGCCCGCAACTGGCCCAGGTGGCGGGGGCCTCCACCTATCTGCAGGCGGTTCAGGACTTGCGGATCGGCGGTTATGGCAGCGGCGCCCTCTATCAGTTTAACCTCCGGTCAGACAACCTGCAGGATCTAAACTCCTGGGGCCCCCGGGTCTTACAGAAACTCCGCACCTTACCCCAACTGGTTGACGTGAACAGCGATCAACAGGATAAAGGATTGCAAGCCACCCTGACAATCGACCGCGACACCGCCTCGCGGCTCGGCATCTCCGCTGCGCTTCTCGACAACACCCTGTACGACGCCTTCGGCCAGCGCCAGGTTGCCATCCTCTACACCCCACTGAACCAGTACCACGTGGTGATGGAGGTGGCCCCCCCCTATTGGCAGCGCCCGGAAATACTGCGGGACATCTTTATGTACTCCACCAGCGGCGCCGCGGTGCCCCAGAGCACCTTCTCCCCAAAGCTTGGCGGAATTCAGGAACCGTATGTCCCCACCAGCGGCGTCGAGGTGCCCCTGAGCGCCTTCACCACTTACCAGATGACCCGCACCTCTCTGGCGGTGAACCACCTGGGACAGTTTCCGATGGTCACCATTTCCTTCAATCTGCCGGCGCGGACCTCCCTCGGGGATGCGGTGGCGGCCGTCGAAGCGGCTACCGGGAAGATGCGCCTGCCGGCCAGCATCCAAGGAAGCTTTCTGGGGACGGCCCAGGCCTTCCAGGCCTCCCTGGCTAACCAGCCGTTTTTGATCCTGGCGGCGCTGTTATCGGTTTATATCGTCCTGGGGGTGTTGTACGAGAGCTACGTCCACCCCATCACCATCCTCTCCACCCTCCCTTCGGCCGGGGTGGGAGCGCTCTTCGCCCTGCTGCTCACCCGCACGGACTTGAGCCTCATTGCCTTAATCGGCATCTTCCTGCTTATTGGCCTGGTCAAGAAAAACGGCATTATGATGGTGGATTTTGCCCTGGAGGCGGAGCGCCAGGAGGGGAAGAGTTCTCAAGAGGCCATCTATGAAGCATGTCTCCTGCGATTCCGCCCGATTATGATGACCACCATGGCCGCGCTGCTGGGGGCGCTGCCCCTGGCGCTGGGAACCGGGGTGGGCTCCGAGCTGCGCCGCCCTCTGGGGATCGCCATCGTTGGCGGGCTGATCTTCAGTCAGATGCTCACCCTTTATACCACCCCGGTGATCTACCTTTATCTGGACAGCTTCAGGCTCTGGTTTAATCGCCGGCGCCACGGGCGGACGCGAAAATAGGCGAAAGAGGAAAATAGCTATGTGGCTGCGCTTCAAGACATTTTTAGGATTATCCCCGGGGCCGGGCCGGCTTAGCCCGGTAATGATTGCCGGGATGTTGCTGCTCTTGTCCGGCTGCACGGTGGGTCCGAATTATGTGAGACCGCCCACCGCGGCGCCCGAGGCCTACAAGGAAACGCCAGGCTGGAAGGTGGCCCAGCCCCGGGATGAGCTGCCCCGGGGAGCCTGGTGGGAGATCTATAATGATCCCAAGTTGAACGCCCTGGAAGAACAGGTCGACATCAACAACCAGAACATCGCCGTGGCGGAGGCGCAGTTCCGCCAGGCCCTGGCGCTGGTGCAGGAGGCCCGGGCCGCCTATTTTCCCACGGTCACCGGAGGGTCGTCCTGGACCCGCACTCAAATTTCGGGGACTATCATCAGCTCTTCCGGCGGAGGCTCCGGCACGGCGGGAACCTCCGGTAAGAAAGCCAGCAAAGTATCGCCGGGACCTCCTCCCATATCGGACTTCCTGTTGACCTCCGACCTCACCTGGGAGCCGGACCTCTGGGGCAAGGTGCGCCGCCAAGTGGAATCGAGCCGGGCCAGCGCCCAGGCCAGCGCCGCCGACCTGGAGGGGGTTCGCTTGAGCGCCCGGGCCACCCTGGCCCAGAGCTATTTTCAGTTGCGCACCGTGGACGACCTGAAACGTCTCCTGAACGATACAGCCGCCGATTATCAAAAGATCCTGGTGTTTACCAAGAACCAGTATGCCCAAGGGGTGTCTTCCCTGGGGGACGTGGCGCTGGCGGAAGCCCAGCTCAAGTCCACCCAGGCCCAGGCGATAGACCTGGGGGTGCAGCGGGCCCAACTGGAACACGCCATTGCCTTGCTCATCGGAAAGTCGCCCTCCGTCTTTGCCATACCGGAAGCCCGGCAAACCCTGAAGGTCCCGGAAGTACCCTTCGGGGTGCCTTCGGAACTACTTGAGCGCCGCCCCGACATCGCCGCCGCCGAGAGGAATATGGCCGCGGCCAACGCCCAAATCGGGGTGGCCCTGTCGGCCTATTACCCCACCATAACCCTGAGCGCCTCGGGAGGATTTGAAACCTCCAGCCTGGCGAAGTGGCTCACCTGGCCCAGCCGCATATGGTCCCTGGGGGCGGCAGCCTCGGAGACCTTGATCGACTTCGGCCTGCGGGGCGCTCAGACCGAGGCGGCGCGAGCCGCCTACGCGGCCTCCGTGGCCACCTATCGGCAGACGGTGCTTACCGGCTTTCAGCAAGTGGAAGACAATCTGGCGGCGCTGGGCATCCTGAAATCAGAGGGCCAGGTGCAAGATGAGGCGGTCCAGGCCTCCAGGAAATCGCTGGCGGTGAGCACCAACCAGTATAAGGCCGGGATCCTCAACCGTATCGCCCTCCTGGTGGTGGAAACCCAGACACTGGCCAACGAAAGGACCGCCATCACCATTCTGGGCAACCGGATGAGCGCCAATGTGCTCCTCATCGAGGCCCTGGGCGGGGGCTGGGAATCCTCCGATTTGCCTCCGGTGGGCCAGGGGCCGCCCACCTCGCCTCCGGGCGAGGGGCGGCTCGCCGCCGCCAACCCGACCCGGTTACCGGACTGAACCTGTCTGAGGGAAGCGGTGGCGCGACTTATACCGGATTTAACCCTGAGCCGTCTGGACGGGATCGATTGCAACCTGGCGGTAATTCCGGAGGACTTCAAAGTTGAACGGCAAGGCCGATCGCTGACTCAGTAAAGGAGATATGGGGCGCGCCGGCGGCTGAAGGCTGCCAACCCGGGCTGCCAGCGGCGCTGAATCTCCCGGGGATCATCGCCGCGTTTGAGGGCCTGGAGGACCTGGCGGGAACCCACCATGGACAGAGTCAGGTCCAACTGAAACTCCCCCGGATAAAGGCGGTACAGGGCGGAAGCGATCTCCACGCCCAGGTCAGGCGCATCCAGGGCCTGCCGATCCACCAGGCGCAGCCGCACCCCCTGGCATCTCTGCCCCCGGTAGGGACTGGCATTGGGCACGAAGGCCACGGGCTCGAAGGCAATCCCCGGAAGCTGCCGCCCGTTCAGATAGCGGGCCAGCCGGTCGCCGGCAACCCAGGGGGCGCCGATGACTTCGAAGGGGGTGGCGGTGCCCCGACCGACGCTGACGTTGGCGGACTCCACCAGGCCCACCCCGGAGTAAAGGATCGCCTGGGTCAGAGAGCGCAGATTGGGCGAAGGCGAGACCCAGGGCAGGCCGGTTTCGTCGAACCAGGCCTCCCGGTGATATCCCTGCATGGGCACCACGTGCAATTTGGCGCCGATGCCCCGCTCCCCGTTAAAGAGCCGGGCCAACTCCCCGGGGGTCATGCCGTAACGCACCGGCAAGGAGCAATAGCCGATGAAGGAGCACAAGCCGGGGTCCAGCAGGGGACCTTGCACCACCGCGGCGCTGATGGGGTCGGGCCGGTCCAGCACATAGAAGTCCAGACCCGCGGCCGCGGCAGCCTCCATGGCATAGGCCATGGTGGTGATGTAGGTATAATAGCGGGCCCCCACGTCCTGGATATCGTAGACCAGGGCGTCAAGGCCGCGCAGCATCCGGGCGGTGGGTCGTTTCACCTCGCCGTACAGGCTATAGACGGGTAGACCGCTGGCCGGATCCCGGCCGGAGGGGACTCGTTCGTCCAGCGAGCCGGACAGGCCGTGCTCGGGGCTGAAAATCGCCCGCACCCGGACGCCGGGGGCCTGAAGCAAACGGCTCAGGGTGGAGCGCCCGGCGCCATCGACCCCGGTGTGATTGGTGATCACCCCGACGTTCTTGCCCACCAGGGGGGCGAAACCGGAGGCCGCCAAGACCTCGACCCCCGGCCGCACCCGGTCCGGTCCGTCCGCCTGGCCATGGCCGCCCATCCTCATGCCATCCAGGGCTGCCGCTACCGCCGGGGGGCCCATGGGCACCGCCGCGGCCACCACCGCGGCGATCTTGGCCCGCAGGGCCTTGACCTCTCCTTTGCCGCCGGGATGCAGGCGGTTGGTAAGGATAATCAGGTAGGTCCGGGAGCGGGGATCGACCCAGATGGAGGTGCCGGTATAGCCGGTGTGCCCAAAGGAACCGGCAGGAAAGGCGGCGTTAAAGATCCTGCTATAAGGGGAGCGGATATCCCAGCCGAGCCCGCGGCGGGTGGAATTTCCCGGGAGGGACTGGGGATGCTGCATGGCCGCCACCGCCTCCTTGCTGAGAATCCGGTGGTCCCGGCTCTGGCCGCCGTCCAGGAGCATCTGTACGAAGACGGCCAGGTCATCGGCGGTGGAGAAGACCCCGGCATCCCCGGCCACCCCGCCCATCCGATAAGCGGTGGGGTCTTGCACTTCACCCCAGCGCAGGCAGCCGGATTGCACGTCGCAGGGGGCAATCCGCTCTTGCAGGCCCTGCCGCGGCCGGAAGGAGGTGTCCTTGAGGCCCAGGGGCCCAAAGATCTTTTGGGCGCAGTATTCATTCAGCGGCCGCCCCGAGACCCGGTGCACTACCTCGCCCAGGGTGATAAAGTTGACGTCGCTGTAATGGAAATCGGTGCCCGGCGGCCGGATGGGCCGGTCGGCGGCAATGACCGCCAGCGCCCCTTCATAACCCGACCAGTGGTAGTGGGAATTCACTTCGGCCCGCAAACCGGAGGTGTGGGTCAGGAGTTGCCGGATGGTGATGCAGCCCTTGCCGTTGGCGGCGAATTCCGGCCAATACCTGGCCACCGGGTCATCGAGGCGCAGGCGGCGGGCATCGGCCAACTGCATGACGGCCGTGGTGGTGGCCACCACCTTGGTTAGAGAGGCGATATCGAAGATAGTGTCCGGGGTCATGGGCAGGGGCCGCGGCTCCAGGGCGCGCAGGCCGAAGGCACGGCGGTAGACGATCCGGCCCTGGTGGCCCACCAGGACCACGGCCCCGGGGAGATGCCCGGCGGCGATCTCTTGATTGACCGCGGGTTCGATGCCGGCGAAGCGGCGGTCGTTCACCTCGGGGGCCACGGGGGCCGGGGCGGGCGGCGGCGCCGGGGACGCCAGCGGCGGCGGCGCCTCCCCGGCGGTGGGCGGCGGCGCCGAAGCGCATCCGGCCAGCCAGGCGAGGCTGGCGGCCACGGCGATAACGGTAATCAAGGAGGTGACAGATTTACCGGAAGACATCGCGCCTATTTTTACATGGTCTTTATCGAGTTTTGATTATACCCTAGTTCATGGCTTTTGAACCAATTCCCTCTGAAAAAACTTAAGATGTCAAGTTTCGCACCAAGTATTAATGGGAGCGGAAAAGAGATTAAATTCCCCCTCACCCGGTGTCGTCCTCCATTGGGGGAGAGGGGATAAAGAGCCAACGCTTGAAATGCTCCCTCTCCCCCCGGCGGAGGGAGAGGGTTAGGGTGAGGGGGGGCGACAAGAAACGTTACCATATTTAAGAAATCAAGTACTTAGTATCCGAGAGACCAAACCTTGCCCCAGCTTCGAGCCGCAGCCGCGCAATTTGCCCCGCCGGGGCGAATTCTCCAGGTGCAGACCTATGGCCAAGGCAACGTCCATGACACCTTCCTGGTGACGGTGCGCGGCGCCCACCCCAGGGACCCGGAGGCGGCCGGCGAACCGCATTTGATCCTGCAGCGCCTCAATACCCGGGTGTTTCGCCGGCCGGAGCCGGTCATGGCAAACCTGCGCACCTGCACCGGGCACCAGCGCCGGCGGCTGGCAGAGGTCTCCCCGGGCCCGGGCCGCCGCTGGGAGGTGCCCCGGGTGCTGTTGACCCGAGATGGCGCCGACCACTGGCTCGACCCCGAGGGCTCCTTCTGGAGGGCCCTCAGCTTTATCGAAAACGCCCAATCCCTGGAGGTCATCCAGGATCTGGAGCACGCCCGGGAGGTGGGTTACGCCCTGGGGCTGTTCCATGCGCTCCTGAGCGATCTGGACCCAGCCAGCCTGGCCGACACCCTGCCGGGGTTTCACGAGACCCCCGGCTACCTGCGGCACTTTGACGAGGTGTTAACCAGGCAGGGGGCCGGCCAATCCCCCGAGGTGGCTTCCGGCCTGCGGTCCATTGGCCAGCGCCGGGGCTGGGCCCGGGTCCTGGAGGCGGCCAGGGCGCAGGGAAGGCTCAAGCTCCGCCCGATCCACGGCGATCCCAAGGTCAACAACGTCATGGTGGACCGGGCCAGCGGACAGGCCGTCGGCCTGGTGGACCTGGACACCGTCAAGCCCGGCCTGGTCCATTATGACATCGGCGACTGCCTGCGCTCGGGCTGCAATCCCCTGGGAGAGGAGATCGAGTCATGGGAAACGGTGCGCTTCGAGCCCGAACTCTGCCGGGCCATCCTGATGGGCTATCTCTCCCGGGCCGGCGGCTTTCTCACCGGGAACGACTATGAATATCTGTACGACGCCATCCGCCTCATCGCCTTCGAGCTGGGACTGCGATTCTTCACCGACTACTTGGAGGGCAATGTCTATTTCAAGGTCCGGGACCGGGAACAGAATCTGCTCAGGGCCCTGGTCCAATTCAAGTTGACGGAGAGTGTCGAATCCCAGGAAAAGACCATCCGGGCCATTATTCGAGACCTGCGGTGATCCTTGCCAACGACCTCACTGAAAGAGGAGGAGGACTTATCCAGGTTGAACTGAGATAGAAAGATCCAGAACCCATCCTGGCGGCGGTGGCCGCCTCTAAATAGGTCCACCACCCATCGCGGCGCGGCTGCCCTGGCCTGGGACGTTGGCTAACGCGTGCCGGCCTTTTGAAACTCCTCAAAACAAGACCAAAATGGCGCCGATTGCGTGGCATCCATGCTTTGGCAGAGCTTCTTATCGCCTACCAGGGAAGCAAACTTTTGATACGCGGCCTCGTCTCCGAAGTATAGGGCTTGGGAGGACTCATCCTTACAAACATAATATTTTTTGCCATCCATCCTGTAGCTAGCAAATTGCCCCTTGGGGATGGCATCCATTAACGCCTGTCTTTTGGGTGTTGTGTCATTTACTTCCAACTTCGCGAATCCCGCCTCCCTCAGGAGATATTCGTTAATGACCCGATCTTGGGTGGTCTCCAAACCGGCGCAGCCGCAAAGGGGGAAGGCGAACAGGACTAACAGGATTGCGGCGATAAATCTCTCTTTATTCCAGAACATCATCGACTCCTCCATTTATTAGGAAGCAACAGTCAGGTCGCCTGCGGCGACCCCTTTGCCTCAAGGGATCTTTAATAACCTCAAAATGCATCTAGAGACCTGCCTTGTCAATAAAATACGCGGGCAAAGGGTCAAGATGGCGGATGCAGGGCTTGGATTATTTTTCTCCGGCCTTATCATCAAGACAGGCAAGCACCTCTACAAGGGAGGAGATTCCATGAGTCGCGAGCTTTATGACACCGTCGTCATCGGCGGCGGCCCAGCCGGGGCGGCGGCGGCCATCTATGCCGCCCGCAAGAAGCTGAAGACCCTGGTGATCACCGAAGAGTTCGGCGGCCAATCCCTGGTTTCCAGTAATATTGAAAATTGGGTCGGGGAAATCTCCATAACCGGTGAGGAGTTGGCCGAAAAGCTGGAGAGACACGTCCGGGCCCAAAGGGAGGTGGAGATCAAAATCCCGGAAAGGGTCACCACGGTTCTGGAAGTGCCGGATTGCACCTATGAGGTGCGGACGGATAGAGGCGGCCGCTATCGGTCCAAGACCGTGATTGTCGCCTCCGGCGGCCGGCGCCGGCGTCTCCAGGTTCCAGGAGAGGACCGCTTTGAGGGAAGGGGGGTAGCCTATTGTTCCACCTGCGATGCCCCATTTTTCCAAGATCTGGAGGTTGCCGTGGTGGGGGGCGGCAATACCGCCCTGGAATCGGTGATCGATTTAATTCCCTATGCCGCTAAGATCCATCTTCTTGTTCGCGGCGACCAACTGAAAGGCGACCCGGTCATCCAGGAGAAGATCATGGCCTCCCCCAAATTGAACCTGCTCAAAAACATCGAGATCCGGGAAATCCTGGGGGATCGGGCCGTCAGCGGTCTGGGCTACCAGGATCAGAAGGACGGGGCGGTGAAGGAGTTGCCGGTACAGGGGGTCTTGGTGGCCATCGGTTCGGTACCCAACTCGGATTTTATCAAGACCCTGGTGGACACCAACCAGGCCGGGGAAATCCTGGTGGATCACCGCACCGGCCAGACTTCCAAGTGGGGGATCTTCGCGGCGGGCGACGTGACCAACGATCCCTTTAAACAGAATAACCTCTCGGCAGGGGACGCCGTCAAGGCGGCCCTCTCCGCCTACAGCTACGTCCTCGACATTCAAAAATACAGCCCCTGCGCGGAAAGGGAGGATTGAGCCGCAGGCCTTCCGGATTTAAATCTTGAAGAAGAGGCGCTTACGGTAAAATATCCTCATCAGCAAGGTCCAGAAGCTCAGGTAGATCAAGGCCCAGAAGAGCGACGGCCAGATGGGGTCCGATAACCGCGTCAGACCGGCGCCTCCCCAATCTTCTCCGAAGAGAGTCTTCATGATCAGGGCGCTGAGGTGGGTGTGCTCCATCGGGGTGCCGAGGTAGAGGACGCCCAGGGCCAGGGTCCCCAGTTGGGCCCCGCAATAGGCCACCAATGGGTTCATTCCCAGCCAGACGAAGGGCTGCACTAAAAGCGTCCGCCACTGCCGGACATCCGCCAGCCAATACCAAAAGCCCAGAAAGATTAAAGCGAAGCCGGCGGTATAGACCACATAGGAGCTGGTCCACAGGTACTTGTTCAGGGGAAACACCAGCCCCCAGGCGGCGCCCGCGATAATCGCCAGAAAGCCAGCCAGTAAAAGCCCGGTCAACTTCCGGTGCCTTTCCCAATCGCTATGGAGCCAACGGCCGGTGAGGGCTCCCAAGAGTCCGGTGGCGATGGCCGGCAGGGTACCGAGCAGGCCCTCAGGGTCCCAGGTTCGGGTGTACCTCCACAGGTGCGCTTCCCCGAAAACGGCGCGGTCGATGGCGGCGCCCAGGTCTTCCCCGGGCTGCATGGCAAAGCCCGGGAGACTCATTAACCCCCAGTATAAGAGGAGCAAGCCCCCGGTCAGCAGCGCCTGCACCCGCCAGCGGGTGTGGATCAAAATAATCGACAGCGGCAGATAAACCAGGGCAATGCGTTGCAGCACCCCCGGAATTCGCAGGTTGGCCATGGAAAAGAAGTACACCTCGGAGCCGGGAGGCGGGGAGAGAAAGATCCCCCAGATGCTCTTCTGGACCTCGGCGGGTGGGCAGATGACCTGGAATAGCCAGCCGAAGATGAGACCGCTGCCGGTGAGCAACCCCAGGAAAAAGAGGACCGCGGTACGTACCAGGATATGCCGGTACCGCGCCAGGGATTCCTCGGCGTTGACCCGTTTTTCCAGGGAAAACTCCGAAGAGACGCCGACGATGAAAATGAAAAACGGAAAGATGAGGTCGGCGAAGTTGCAGCCATTCCATTCGGCATGGGTCAGCCGCAGGACGCGGAGGCTGTCGCTCCAATAGGCCAGGTTGTTGACCAGGATCATCGCGGCGATGGTCACTCCGCGAAAGATATCCAAGGATAATAGCCGCTCAGGAACCTGGACCTTCATATCTACTTACCGGAACTGGCGGGCTTTCTGACACCGGGCGCCGGGTCGCCCGACGGCCGCGGCGAAGTTACTGGGCGTTATGCCGCGGGGGCTCGGGAGAGCAGGCTAAGAGAGGGAGAGGGCGGTGGAGAAAGTTCTATTTAATTATATAAGTATCAGCCGGCGTTTGTCCAGGAGGCGGTCAGTCTCTATTCCACGCTGCCGCTACTGAAACCGCCCTCGGGATAGATGTTGCGGGGGTTCCAAAACATCCAACCGCTGGAGCCGAATTTATCCGCCGCCTCGATCTGAGTCTGAATCCGCTCCTCCCCGAAGTCGCCGCCATGGAAGGCATAGTCGTGAAAGGCCTGCAGCCAGGGGCGGAAGCGCAGGGGCGAAACTCCGGTGCGCTCTTGGGCCCGCTTCAGCGACAGGTAAACGATTTCATAAGGATGCTGGACCGGATTGCGATAGTTGGGAATCCCCGCTTGATAGCCGGAGGGATAGAGCATGGGGCAGACCACGTCCACCGCATTGAGGACATCGCCGACCTGCTGCCCGATGCCGGTATCGTTCAGGTTCCACATGACGTAGCCGAAGATATCGGCGGCCACCATGACGTTGTAAGGGGCCAGGGCCTCATGGGCCGCCTTCAGGAAACCGGTGATGGCCCGGGTACGGTTTGCCAGGGTGTTCGGCTGGGTAAAGGCCACTGCCTTGTTGTCGGGGCAGCGGACATAATCGAACTGGATCTCGTCGAAACCCTGCTCCGCGGCGATTTTGGCGATGGCGATGTTGTAATTCCAAACCTCTTTATTGAAGGGATCGGTCCAGCGCAGCTTCTCCCGGTCGCGGAACGCTCCGCCGCCCTTGGTCTTGACGGCCCACTGGGGTCTGGCGGCGGCCAGGGGATCGTCCTTGAAGACCACGATGCGGGCGATGAGATAGAGGCCTTTTTCCTTGAGGCTCGCCAGCATGCCTTTATAATCCTTGAAGAGGATGGTTTTCTGGGCCCCGGCCTCTTCGGCCAGGGGCAGGTCCACCTTGAAGGGGATGAAACCCCGATCGCCCTTGACGTCCAGGACCAGGGCGTTCATCCGGTTCTTCTCAATGGTTTCCAGGGCGGCCTCACGCAGACTCTTGCTGGCGGTGCCATAGACCGTGAGATATAGCGCTTTCACCCTGAGGGGGGTAAGGGGGATCTCCGGGGTGGGGCCGCTCAGCTCCGAGGTGGACATCTCTCGCCGGGCATAACCCGGGGCTCGCAGTTTCAGGGTCTCGCCGCTGCCCTCCAGGCGAAAGCCGCCGTCCGTGCCGGTGTGGAAGACCTCCGCACCCAGGGTGACCAGAGCGCCTTCAACCGGCTCCTTGGTCTGGGCGTTCACCACCTTGCCGATATAGGCGGCCTGGGCCGTGACCGCCGGGAGCACGGCCCCCAGCAGGATTAGCAAGCCGATGGTCAGTCTCTTCATCTTTTCCCTTTGCGCCTGTCCACTCTATTATGCGGAACGAGCCTAATTTTTCTAAAAAGCTGCCATAAGGCAGGTGAGCTGCAGCCCCTTGCAGGCAACGCTCCATGGCTTCAGGCAGGGGCGGGCACCGTCATTCTATCCCGTTGGCTATCAGCTTTCAGCTAAGGCAAAGGCAAGGCCAAAGGGCAAAAGGAAACGTCAAATAAACCATTAACCAGGTCTTGCTTTTAGCTGATAGCTGACACCTTCTTTACCGGCCTCACTCCGTTAAAACGCCATGGTCTTATGCGTTCCTTTTCGTTCCGCGGCCCGGCCGCTGACGATGGCGGCAAAACCCTTGACGTCGTCACTGTTTTCCATCAGGTAGCGGGGCTCCTCCATGATTTTCTCGGACTTTGAGGCATTCCGGCGATCGATGCTGAAGGCCGTCACGTACCCGGCCTTCTGGGCCTCCGCTTCCAGATAGTCGTCATAGATGCCGAAGGGCCAGGCCAGCAGGTCTATATTGGTGCCGAGGCGCTTGTCCAAAACCATCTTGGACTTGACGAGTTGCGTCTCGACGAATTTCTGGTATTCGGCTGGCTTGAGCCTCTTCTTTTCCCGCTTGAAATTGGGGTGCCAGAAGGTGTGGCTCTGCACATCGAAGAGGCCGGTCTGCTGCATTTCTTTCACCTGCTCATAGGTCAGGGCATAGGAAGCATTAGACAGGCAAGACGGGTAGAGAAACAGGGTCACGGGAATATTAAACTTCCGGACAATGGGCAGCATCTCGGTATAGACCGACTTGTGGCCGTCATCCGCGGTGATCACTACCGACTTGGGGGCCGGCGCCGGACCCTTGCCCAGGAGATAATTAACCAGGGTCCGCAGCGGAATGACAGTATAGCCGTTATCCTTGAGCCACTGCATCTGCGCTTCGAACACCTTGGTGGTTACGGTCATGCTGTCAGCCCTCGTCGGACCGAACCGGTGATAGACCAGGACCGGCACGCTGACTTCATCAGCCGCCGCCCCGGCCCCGCCGCTGAGCCCCAGGACCATCAAAATGATGCCAAGCAACGGCAGGATGCGAAGGGTCATTTTCATCATGCAAGACTCCATTAACCTTTAGTCAAGGGAAGCGGTTTGGGTGGTTTGCCGCCGCCAGGCCGATGAGCCTGGCCCGCACTGCTGGGGTGTAGGCTCGGATAGCCTTTCCACTTTGATAACCAGACGTTTCTCTAACAACTGCGGGAGCACGACCTGCACCGGCAAATGCAGGGGCGGGTTGCAAACCCGCCCCGCCGATGACCAGTTGGCTTTAGGCTATTAATATCCGCATATCCTTCCCACAAGTCAACCTCTAATTCCCCGGCGCGGAAAATTAATCTCCACCTTTAATTCTGGATAAACATTTTTTTTGACGGGTGTGAAAAAATCATCTAACATGTTCACTAAGGAGCAAGGCGTTAAACGGTCAATCCTTAATTAATTCCCCACCAACCATCTTCTTGCCGAAACCAGACAGATGAGGTAGACATGCGCATTTCCCGCAGGACTTTTATTAAGGGTTTGGGGAGCGGGCTTACCGCCCTGGGCCTCTCGGACGTTATCTTGTGGCGCCCCGGGTGGGCCGGATTGGTGGCGCCCGCCAAAATCACCACGGCCACCGTCACCACGTCCATCTGTCCCTATTGCGGGGTGGGCTGCGGCCTGGTGGCTTATACCAAGAACGGCAAGCTGGTGGATGTGGAAGGCGATCCGGACCATCCCATCAACCAGGGGACCCTGTGCAGCAAAGGGCAGGCGGTCTTCGAAGTGGTCACCAGTCCCCGTCG
>Ga0116136_1000310_pt1 | contig 31372 bp, 37 predicted proteins | sample June2015DPH_20_5_FD_88972 | JGI IMG/M metagenome (GOLD analysis project Ga0116136, IMG submission 88972) | Peatland microbial communities from SPRUCE experiment site at the Marcell Experimental Forest, Minnesota, USA - June2015DPH_20_40 | ecosystem: Environmental > Terrestrial > Soil > Wetlands... | reverse complement strand
TCCTCTGGCGAAATCCGCCCCAAGGGGCCCTCAATTCGCACCTGGCGGCCTGGTGGATCCCAGTAGAAGAGCAGCGCGCCGCGCGGGTTCGCTTCGATCTCGTCGCTCTTGCGGCTCCGATAAAGACGCGTGCCCGCCGACGTACCGGAACCTGGTCCGATCTGATCGAGACCACCTCGGACCCGCCTCCCAAATAGCCGTTCTGAATCGCCCTGGAAATCCCGGAGGCTCCTCCTGCCCGGTCCTGGCACCGCATGACCGAGGTCGTATCCTGAGGCGGTGGACCTTGGTCACTCGGCCTTCGATCCTGTCGAGTTGAGAACCAACTCGGTAGTCCCCCGTCACGCCGCGACGTTGATACTGGTTCGGGACGTCCCTCCCGGGCGGGGTCGATTCCATAAAAGGCCCCGTTACCTCGAGGTGCTCATGCTGCGCAAGGCCGTGAGGGCCGGCTTTTCCAGCGGCGCCCATGTCTTTCCCGGCGGAACGCTCGAAATGACCGACGGGTGTGTGGAGATCGCCGAACTGTGCTCGGGACGGGACGATGCCGACGCCAGCGCTCAGATCGGGGTCAGCTCCGGTGGCCTTGCCCTCTGGGTGGCCGCGGTGCGCGAGTGCTTCGAGGAGGCCGGCATCCTCCTTGCCTACGCGGCCGACGGGAAGCTGGCGTCTTTCTCGGACCCCGAGGTCGCCGCGCGCTTTCAGGCGTGTCGAGAGGCTCTGAACCGTAAGAAACAGAACCTTCTTGAAATCTGCCGGGACGAGGGCCTCACCCTGGCTCTCGACCGCATCTACTACTTCAGTCACTGGATCACTCCTGAGGGGATGCCACGGCGTTACGACACGCGCTTCTTCATCGCGGAGGCCCCAGTTGACCAGACTGCCCACAACGACGGATCAGAGACCGTCGAGAACCGATGGATCGCGCCGGAGAAGGCGTTGCGGCTTGCCGCTGAGGGGAAGATGGCGCTTGTCTTTCCCACCATGAAGAACCTCGAGGCGATGAGCCGATTCGCTTCGGCAGCCGATCTGCTCGCTCACACCCGCACAATCAAGGAGGTATCGACCAGCCTTCCCCGGCTCAGCATCGACGGGCGTGAGGTCCGCATCCTGCTGCCGGGGGATCCGGGATACGAGGACCTCACAGCCGAACCTCCCGCGGGCGACTTCCCTGAGAAGGGCGCGCTGTGACGAGGTCAGCAATGGCGGAGGCTTCGCTCTCGCCGAAGCGCGCGCCTGCGATCCCGTCACCGGCGAGCAACACCGGACTACCAGGCGGTGTGGAGGTCGCGACAGTTGTCGAACCATTAGGTGGCAAAGTCGAGGCGACTGTTGTGGACGAGAGTCGTGACGAGGAGGAAGCTGTGGGTGCCGAAAATCCCATCCACCCACTCTGAGCAGGGCTTGTGGAGACTCCCCCCTATCGCGTGGGAAGTCCCCCACGGAGGCTCCTTCTTCCCAGCTCAGGGGGAAGTGCGAACACGCCACCGACGTGATGTGGGCCCATACGAACCGGTGTCCCACAGGCCCGGGCCAACGATGGCCCGGGCCGCTGTTCATCCGGCACCCAGAAGAACGGCTGGGCTTGCTTGTCCGAGCTGATGTCGACGCGGTCGATTAGCTCATCAAGAAGCTGCTTCACCACATCCGGACTGCTTTGCCTGATCGTGTGGGTGCCGAGAACCTCATCCGTATGCCTCAGGCAACAAGTTCGTACTCGTGGATGACACCGCCGAGCCTGTCTGTTCTGCGTAGTTGCGTTGTGTCGGGGCGCGAATTCGGCAGCATTGCTGGTGTCATCGAAAGCAGAGGTGTCTGACCGAGCGACCGGTGGGGGCGATGTGCGTTGTAGTGGTCGATGAACTCACTGAGCACGACCTCGAGCTGACGCCGGTGAAAGATCAGCATCCGGTCAAGACACTCCCGGCGGGCAGTACCCACGAAGCGTTCGGCGAATGCATTGGCCCGCGGAGCTCGGACCGGCGTTCGGATGACACGTATTCCATCTGCACGAAAAACCTCGTCGAAGCTGGCTGTGAATTTGGCATCTCGGTCACGCACCAGGAACCTCACCGGACGTGCTCGCGCTGCGAATGCCGAACTCACGTTGCGAGCCTGTTGGAGAACCCCGTAGCGTACGAATACCTGACCGCACCGCTCACCAGGCATTCCCCCCTCACGTCGGAGTGCCGGTTATCGTGCCCGAAATGCGGCGGAAGTGGGTGCGTGGACAGCTCTGGGCGTTCGTCTTCGTCGCACTTCGCCGGCTGCTTGAATTCGTCGTCCTCCTGTTCCGCTCGGAGGGGTCGAAGGACGCAGAGTTGCTCGCGCTGCGACACGAGGTGGCGGTGTTCAGACGACAGATCGCCCGACCTCAGTACCAGCCGGCTGACAGAGCGATCCTCACCCTTCTGAGCCGTGTCGTTCCCCGCTCAAGATGGCAGCTCACATTCGGCGTGACTCCGGCGACCCTGCTTCGCTGGCACCGCAGGATGGTCGCCAGACGCTGGACCTATCCCCACAAGAAGGCCGGACGGCCTCCGATCGACAAGGGTATCCGTGCGCTGGTCCTCCGAATGGCCAAGGAGAACGCGAGCTGGGGCTACAGGCGTATCCAGGGTGAGCTGATCAAGCTCGGGATCCGCCTCGCTCACAGCACGATCGCCCTCATCCTGAAAGAAGAAGGAATCCGTCCCGCTCCTCGCCGGACCGGCCCGACCTGGCGCCAGTTCCTGAAAGCCCAGGCTGCTCACATCGTCGCCAGCGACTTCTTCTGCGTGGACACCGCCCTATTCAGGCGCTTCTACGTGCTGTTCTTCCTGGAACATGGCAGAAGACGGGTCTGGATCACAGGGGTCACAGAGCATCCCGACAAGCCTTGGGTCATCCAGCAGGCGAGGAACCTGACAGCGGACCTGGCAGACACCGAGGTAGAGGCCAGGTTCCTTCTTCACGACCGTGACACCAAGTACACGGCCTCCTTCGACGAAGTGTTCAGGGCAGAAGGAGCAGAGATCGTGAAGACTCCGTTCCGGGCTCCCAACGCGAACGCCCACGCTGAGCGCTTCGTGCGAACAGTGCGCGCAGAGTGCTTGGATCACGTGATCGTTCTCACAAGGGGACACCTCGAACGCATCCTTCGTATCTACGAGCACCACTACAACCACTGTCGTCCGCACCAAGGGATCGCCCAGGCGATGCCTGCGGGGAACGAGCAACCTCGGAGTGCGACAACTCCTTCGGACCGATTCCATCGCAGCGGTCCACTTGTCCGAGTTCAGCGTCGTGATCTCCTCGGCGGGCTGATCCACGAGTACGAGCTGGCGGCATAACCGAAGAGATCGAGTATTCGTACGCTACGGGTGCGATCAGCGCCGTCCTCGAACTCGTCGTTCGGTGTCCTCGTCGGGTGGATCGCGGAGCGCGGAACCTGACCGAACGGAGGAACGACGGCGTAGGGTGGCGTAGATACTTCGTACCGGCGCGGTGTACCTGAAGGTGCGGGTTGCCCTCAGCGCGTGCAGTTCTGTGCGAACACGGTGAGCCTCGGCAAGCGCTCGCGCCGTACTCTCGTCGGCGATTGCAGCCTGAGCCTGCGCGTCGCGGGTTGTCGCGTATGCGCGCGCCACGCTCTCGTAGAGCTGGTCGCGTTCCTGTTGCGCGTGGGTGAGCGCTTCCTCCAGGCTGTGTGCCCACTGTCGTGCCTGGTCGACTTGGCGCGTCCACGCGTACGGGACGAAGTCGTCAAACACGTTAGCGGGAATCGCGAGCGTCTGCAAGAGCGCCGGCTCGTCAGCGTGGGCATAGAAGCGATTAAGCCCGTCGAAGAGGGCGAGCCGGTAACCTGCTTCGAGGAGCGTCGGTTCCCAGGCCTCGTGGGCCAGTTCGTCGGACTTTGGCACGGTCGCTTCCATGACCACGACCCGGGGTCGGAAGCTACACCAGTCGGCCCCAGCGAGTACCTCGTGCTCGAAACCCTCTACGTCCACCTTGAGGAAATCGACGGGACCCGGAACGTAGTCGGCCACGACCTGCGCGAGCGTCCAGATGGGCACCTCGATCGGAGTGAACTCCTGGCCGTCGGCCTGATAGCGCTCAGCGATTTCGGGCACCATCGTGGACGCGCCGCGGTCGATCGGAGCATCGGGGCTCGGCCACTCCCGCTTCTCATTCGGTTCGACGAACAGCTTCCCCTGCCCGGCCGTCGCACCGAGAGCGACCCGCAGATTCGTGTCAGCCGGCCGTGCCGCGCAGAGCCGCTCGTATTCGCGCGGAAGCGGTTCCACGTTCACGCCCCGCCATCCCCGCTCGGCGAACGCGGCAGTGACCGAATCCAATACAGGATCACCGGCACCAACGTCCACCCAGAAGCCCTCCCGGTCGTTAGGGCATAGGGCGCGGGCAAGCACCACATCCTCTTGATTCTGCGCATACGACACGAACGGATCACGGCTCATCTGTCGGCTCCCGCACGCGAGGCGGCACACCGTTCGCTGAACAAGGCCGCCGCCGCGGTCACGTCGTGTGGGCCAGCAACGTTCGCTCGCGCCCTACGCGCGAATTCCCTGGCGGCATAGGGGTGATCGTATAGGTATCGCAGCGCGTCCGCCCCGGCATCCAGATCGGTCGGTTGGCATGGGCAGTGGCATTTTGGCGATCCGACCGTTGGCTTGATGCCTCCACGGAGGCAGCTCGCCCGCTAGTTGCTTGTCGAGGACGAGCGGCGGCTAGGGATCCGGCTGAGCCATCTCGGCATCTCCACTCTCGAGCCGCGCAGCGGCTCCTCAGCCAGACCGTACTGCGCTGACGACATCATTGATCAGGACCATCGAGCCACTGCACCTGTGGGTGCCGAAAATCCCATCCATGGCCTCTGACCAGGGTTTGTGGAGACTCCCCTTCTTATCGCGTGGGAGGTCCCCCACGGAGGCTCCTTCTTCCAGGTCAGGGGGAAGTGCGAACACGCCACTCTGACTGGACGGGAACCACTGGCGAATTGCGACCAATTATCTTCGCCAAATCTTTGTGACGAGAGGGTTACCTCCTGAGCAGCTCGCGGGCGCTGTCTGCAATACAACGTCGATCTGGGCAGCTGGCAATTCGGGCGTGACCTGATCTGCGGGACGCGGATCTGTAGGCATGCGTCCCCGACCGGCTATTCGAAGACGGCTCTGGCGGTCGTTCGGGCGCGCGTTCTGGCCTACCTACCCGGCGATGCGCAGATCGCCGAATATTTGCGGATCAAGTCCAATTGCCCTGAGGAGCGAGCTGTGCGTCATTATGGCGCGCCACTCAGCCAGCGATCAGGGGCATTCACCAAGTGGCAAAACGACTGGATGTTCCGGGACACTTCTCGATTTGCAACCGGTCGGATCTACGGACGCCGGAGTCAGCCATTTGATCGTTCTAACAAGTAGCCGCGTGCGCGGAAGTGGCTGTCTGTGAGCGTTGCCGAGCTGGCGCTCAGGTCATTGAGGCCGGTGCCCGGCGTCATTGTTTGGGACGCTTTCAAGGCCGTCCAACACTCCCTTTAGCACAGCCGCGCCAGAACGCTCGAGATCCTTCGTGGCGGTGAGGAGGAGCATGTCAGTCTCCGAGACTCGCAGACTTAGCTCCTCCAGCGCCTGCCGGGCGGGCGAGTTCGCGAGCTCGTCGCGGTATCGGTGGGCAAACTCCTCGAACCGCTCCGGGACGTGGCCGTACCACTTGCGCAGCTCTGCACTCGGAGCCACGTCTTTTGCCCAAGCGTCGAATGGCGCCTTGGACCGGGCCAGGCCGCGGGGCCAGAGCCGGTCAACGAGGATGCACCGAGCGGGATCCTTGCCAATCTCGTCGTAGACGCGGGCGATTCCGACAGTCACTGGCTTCTCACTGAGCGGACGGAAGGTCCAGGAAAGCCGTTCGTCCGCTGGACCGGGGCAAGACCTCTTGAAGCACTAGGGCGCTTGCGAGCCAGGCACCGAACACGAGAGCTAGCTGGCAAGGAGCGCCACGCAGCACCGGCCCGGCATCGGATCAAGCCGAGCTGAGATACCCGATTCACCGATTCCTTGGAGGACACCGTCGATGAGATCGAGATTCATCGAACAGACCAGGTCCGGCTGGAGCTCGGCGATTCTGCGAAAAGGACAGTTCCCGAGCGCGATCTCGGATCCAATCACTCGCGGCTCGTAGCCATGGCCTGCGAGCAGCGCGGCCAGGCGTGCCAGCCGCTGTCGTCGACTACCCCGGGCCGGCCATTTCACTTCTGCCGCTATCGCGCGCCCGTAGCGACGGGCAACTCCACCGAGCGCGTCACGTGCGCGAGGCAAGTCTTCGCCCGCCTCGGCCAGCGCCTGGGCAAGGAACGACGCCGCCACGTCGTAGTGCCGTTCGGGAATGGACAGGTCGACCTCGCCTGCAGCCCTTCGGTACCACTTGGCTGGCCTGCCCGCCCCGGGTCCCCCGCGCCCAGGAGGGCGGTGATATTCGACTTCCAGCAAGCCCGCCTCAGCCAGCTTGTCGAGGTGGAACGCCGCAACAGATCGGGGCACACCAAGCGCCGAGGCGGCCTCGTCGCGACTCAGCGGGGTGCTCTGGGTCGCCACATGCAGGTATAGGCGTCGACGCAGCGGTTCGGCCAGGGCTGCCAGGACGGTCAGACGCGCGTCGTTATCGGTCACGACCACACTCTAAAACAGATTTATGTTGACGTAATCGGTCCCCTCTTCTAAAGTGCACAGACATAGACGTTAGAAGGAGCACCCGATGTCAACGGCCACCGCACCAGTGATTCCGACGAGCGCCCAGAGGACCCGTCCGCATCCCACTGAGCTCGGGTCCGAGCGACTCTCCGACCCGGCATACCAGGCGTACGTGATCCTGCGCACCGCCTTCGTCCTGGCGCCGATCCTCTTCGGCGTGGACAAGTTCTTCAACTGGATGACCTTCTGGCCCAAGTACCTGTGGGTGGGCTTCTCGAACTTCCTCCACGTGAGTCCCCAGCACTTCATGTACGGCGTAGGGGTCATCGAGACCCTGGCCGGGGTACTCGTATTGCTGCTCCCACGGATCGCCCCCTACGTGGTGGCCGGCTGGCTGGGCGGCATCGTGACAGACCTCATCGTGAAGAGTGCGGCCGTAGGAGGGCACACCCATGTTTACTGGGACATAGCGCTGCGGGACTTCGGACTCATGCTCGCCGCTTTGGCGCTTGCTCGTTTGGCTGCGACCTTCGCGCCCCGGCGTCTGTTCAGTTCGACGGCCAACGGACGCCGACCTTGAACTCCGCTTTCCTATCTGACAGAGACTGCTTGGAAGAACCGACGCTCCGCGCGCTCAGGCCCGTGGAGTCGGAGATCGAGCTCACGAGGTCGACCCGTGCTGTAGCGGAGTTGCTCGACGCTCTAGGCATGGACCGCTCGGCCGACGGTCTTGCCGACACGCCTGTGCGCGTTGCACGTGGCCTATGCCGAGGTGCTCACTCCCGAGCCGTTCGAGGCCACTACCTTCCCAGCGATGAGGGTTACGACGAACTCGTGGTGGCGAGGTCGATACCGTTCTCCTCGCTTTGTGAGCATCATCTCCTTCCCTTCTCGGGGGTGGCTCACGTCGGTTACCTGCCTGTGGAACGTCTGCTCGGTCTGTCCAAGCTCGCGCGAGTGGTGACACACTTCTCCCGACGTCTCCAAGTCCAGGAGCGGCTCACCGTCCAAATTGCCGACTGGCTGTCAACCGAACTGCACCCGAAGGGGGTGGGAGTCGTGCTCGAGGCCGAACACTCCTGCATGTCAATACGCGGGGTGCGTGCCAGCGGTGCTCGGACGGTGACCTCCGCACTTCAGGGACTCGTCCGAGAAGACGAGCGGACCCGGGCGGAGTTCTTCACGCTCGCCGTAGGCCCGCACTAACCAAAGCCCTGCGTCCGCCCGAGAGGAGAAGGCCCATGCCACCGACTCAGACGTTCGTGATCGTGGGGGCCAGCCTTGCCGGCGCGAAGGCGGCCGAGACACTGCGCGTCGAGGGCTTCGACGGCCGGGTGGTGCTCATCGGGGAGGAGCCGCTCCGACCCTACGAACGCCCACCGCTTTCGAAGGCCTACCTGCGAGGCGAGGTCGGGTTCGACGAGGCAGCGGTCCACCAGACCGACTTCTATGCATCCAATGACATCGAGCTACGTACGTCGACCACTGTCACGGCCCTCGTCCCGAAGGACTCGCAGGTGACCCTCGGATCGAGCGAACGGCTTTCATACGACCGGCTCCTGGTCGCCACCGGAGCTTCGCCCCGTCGTCTGTCGGTGCCCGGTGCCGAACTTGACGGAGTTCGCTACTTGCGCAGCGTTGCCGACGCAGACGCGCTACAACAGGCGATCGAGACTTCCGCACCCGTGGTGGTCATCGGTGGCGGATGGATCGGGTGCGAGGTCGCTGCCTCGGCCCGTCAGCTCGGCGCCGAGGTGGCGATGGTGGAGATGGCCCCGGTGCCGCTCGGGCGGGTCCTTGGCTCCGAGCTGGGCACTGTCTACCGCGACCTGCACGCTGAGCATGGAGTGAAGTTGCACTTCGGAGTTGGGGTCGACTCCGTGCGGGGAAGCAGCGCGGTAGAAGAGGTTCGTCTGACGGACGGGACGTCGCTGCCAGCAGGGGTCGTGGTAGTGGGCGTAGGTGTGGTCCCGCGCGTGCAACTAGCTGAGGCGGCCGGGCTGAAGGTCGACGACGGTGTGGTGGTGGACGAGCAGCTAGCGACGAGCCAGGCTGACATCTACGCCGCAGGCGATGTGGCCAACGCATTCCACCCCTTCTACCGGACCCAATCCGCCTCGAGCACTGGTCGGCCGCCCTCAACCAGGGGCCCGTGGCGGCCAAGAACATGCTCGGCGAGCGCACCGTCTACGAAAAGGTGCCGTACTTCTTCTCCGACCAGTACGACCTCGGAATGGAGTACACGGGCTTCGCGCCGGAATGGGACGAAGTCGTGTTCCGCGGGGATCCCGCCTCGCGTGAGTTCATCGCATTCTGGCTGCACGATGGTCGAGTCATGGCAGGCATGAACGCCAACGTCTGGGACGTCACTGACACGATCGAGGCGCTGATCCGTGCGGACCACGTAGTCGACCTGGCAAGGCTCATCGACACAGAAGTGGACCTTTCGAGCCTCGTGGCACCACCCGGTGGCTGAACCGCGGGGAGTCCCCATGGACCACGGCCCGATGCCTTCCAGCGCTAGCGGGCATCCCGAAGGAAGACAGTGAAGGATCAGACGCAGCAGCCGATGCTGACCGCTAGCCCCGTCTCGCGGAAACGCACCGAGCTCGAGTTCGACGCGGACGAGTGGTCGGCGACGACGCCGAGGGAGATCACCGCCGATCAGTGGCGCCGGTTCGAGGTCTACATGGAAGAGATCTTCGCCGCCTTCGGGATGACTGTCGGGTCGCAGTCGACGACCGACACGCCGCGCCGTTTCCTCCGCGCGATCTTCGACGCGACGAGCGGGTACGAGGGCGACGAGAAGCTCGTGACCGCCTTCCCGACCGAGTGCCACGGCGGATCGGACTGCCGCATCAGCCAGGTCGTCGAAGGCCCGATCCCGTTCTTCTCGCTGTGCGAGCACCACGGCCTGCCTTTTCACGGCAAGGCCTACGTCGGCTACATCGCCCACGAGCACATCCTCGGTATCTCCAAGCTGACGAGGCTGGTACGGCACTTTGCGCGGAGGTTCTCCCTCCAGGAACGGCTCGGCCACCAGCTCGCTGAAGCGCTCGAGCGGATTGTCGCCCCGCACGGGGTCGCCATCCATCTCGAAGCGGTGCACCTCTGCACGCAGATGCGCGGCGTCCGCGAGATCGAGTCCACCACCCGCACCACCCACTGGCGGGGCACCTACGAGACCGACGCGGATCTGCGGACCGAGTTACTCGGCCTGTGCGGGCCTCGTGGCTGACCACCATGGTTGACCCCGGAGTAGCGCGTCCGGTCGGAGAGGTCGTGGCTGAGCCGCTCCGCCTGCTCTACGAGGAGCCGGGGTTGCCGATCTCCGACCTGCCAGCGCTGCTCGGCGCGACCTACGGCGGTGATCTCGGCTTCACAGAACCTTGCGTGTACGGGAACTTCGTCGCATCGCTCGACGGCGTCGTCGCCCTCGGTCCGGAGGACTCATCGTCAGGTTCTGAGATCAGCGGCGGTGAGTCGGCAGACCGGTTCGTCATGGGCCTGTTGAGGGCGTTCGCCGACGCGGTCCTCATCGGAGCCGGCACTGTACGGGCCACCCCAGGCCATCATTGGACAGCCGACCACGTGTACCCCGTGGCGAGTACAGCCTTCGCTGATCTTCGGCGTTGCTTGAGGCGCGCAGCGGTACCGGAGCTGGTCGTCGTAACCGCCAATGGGGATGTGCCGCCCGAGCACCCCGCGTTGCGGCACGGCGCGCTCGTCCTCACCACCGAGCCTGGAGTCGCGCGGCTTGCCGGACAATTGCCGGTGGCCTGTACCGTGCTCGCGGTAGGTGAAGGTCCGGTGCTGCGCATGGCGGACGTGCTGGCGGCCATCTCGGCCCGCGGGCACAGGGCAGTGTTGACCGAGGGAGGCCCACGCCTTCTCGGACATCTCGTCCGGGAGGGTCTGCTCGACGAGCTGTTTCTGACCATCTCGCCTGTGCTCGCCGGTCGCGACGACACTGCCCGCCCTGGGTTGATCAATGGGCTCGAGCTCTTGCCCGAACGGCCCGAGTGGGCCGATCTCCTGAGCGTCCGTCGTCGAGGGTCCTACCTCTTTCTTCGCTACCGGTGCTAGCAAAACTCTGCACAGCATCATTACAGTGAGTGGCCCGCGCTGGCCGGAGTTCCTCCGAGTTCAGGCTTCATCGATGCTGGCTTGCGACTTCTTCACGGTTGACACTGGTGCTCAGGCACCTTTACGTGTTTGTTCGTCATCGAGATCGACACCCGCCGGGTCTACGTGACGAGGATCACGGCACATCCAGTCGGAAGGTGGGTTCTCCAGCAGGCTCGCAACGTGAGCTTGGCTGTGGGTGCCGAGAATGCCATCCATGGCCTCTGACTAGGGCTTGTGGCAACTTAGGCTCTTAACCTGTGCTCATTCCCCCGCGGTTGCAGCGTCGACCCTGACCAGGAGGTTTCGAGAACACCCCTCCGAATTGCGACAAATTATTTCCGCCAACTTTTCGCTACCCGAGGATTACTTACCACCAGATCCGGGACGCGGGCCGAGCCTGACCAACAAAGAGAACTCGATATGGCGCGTCGGGCAGGGGCGAGTCACGCGTGATTCGGAGCGCCGATCTGAGCGGCTCAGCTGCCTGTGACTGCTACGGGCACCTCTTCTCCGAGGTGGACACGCGGGCGGCTGAAAGGCTCGACCACCGCGGGAGTCGATCCTGTGGGTGCCGAGAATCTCATCCGGACGGGTTGACCAGGACTCTTTCCTCCCGTGAGCCAAGACCAAAGACCCTGTGGTGGTGGTGGTGGTGGAACCGCTGCGAGGACCTCGGGTAGACAAATTCGGCAACTACTTGCTGCGGCCAGTGAGGCGGTACACCTGAACCGCGAGGTATCCGGCAATGACTACGGCGATGATCGGCATGACGACATGCCGAAGTAAGTCGAGCGCAACCCAGGCAGTGGAGTAAATCGCGCCCGCCGCAACAATAAAGGTGACGAACGCTGGGACGATACGGCGCCTGATGGGACTGTGGCGAACTGGTTCGACGCTCGACACAAGCAATCACCTCCAAAGCCCAAGCGTACGGCCACCGCGCCCATCGGAAGGCGTCGGCAGCTGCGCGGTCAATGGCTAGGGTCGAACCGTGGGGAACCGCCTGCCGGCCTATGTTGGGACTGTCTACTCCTTTGCAAAGCCTCGTGGATCGACGGTGACAGGATGCGCGCGCTCAGATCAATCCCTTATCGAAGGAGGTCCTGGTGCCCAGTATTGGTGATCGAGTCCGATTGGCGTCTACGAAGGTGGGCCAGGCCCCTCGTGATGGCGTCGTGACCGGCGTGAATGGGGGACTTCTCCGTATCAAATGGTCGACGGACGAAGAGTCATCTCTCATACCGGGAGCCGGATCAATAACCATCGTCCGCAAGGCCCGGAAGGCATCGGGCAAGAAGGCTGCGAAGCGCACCACGAAGAAACGGGCGATCGCCAAGCGGGCTCCTGCGCGCAAACGGGTTGCGAAAAAAGCGGTGCCGGCTACGGCGGCTCCGGCCAAGCGCGTCGCCTCCCGCCGCGTCGCCCGGCGCGCTCCTGCGCGCAAGACAGCCGCCAGGTAGCCGAGACCGTCGGCTGGTTTGTCAGCGGTCGGTCGTTCCATGGGCCGTCTGCACTGGCCGGTTTGGCGGCAAACGCTTGGACATTCCGCGCTCAAGCACGGTGCACCGATCGAAGCGACAGAACGGGGGGTGGGTGCCGAGAACCTCATCCGTAGGCTTCACGCAGCAAGTTCGTACTCATGGATGAAACCACCGAGCCAGCCCGCTCTTCGCAGTTGCGTTGCATCAGGATGTGAGGTTGGCCGCGCCGCTAGCACCATCGAAAGGGCAGGTGTCTGGTCGAGCGAACGGTGCGGCCCATGGTGTTGTAGTGGTCGATGAATGTTGTGAGCACGACCTGGAGCTGGCGTCGGTGGAAAACCAGGGGGAACTACCGCGGGTCGCCCACACTCACGTCACGAGGCCCTAACATCTCCTGAAAGGGACGATCGGCTTTAGCTACACCCAGGGAAACAACAGATGACAACGGTGTGACTGGTCCGCGGGGACTTGCGATGACAATGATCATTCGGAACATCCGGCGGGGACTTGGTGATCTCGTCCGATGACCTCGGTGGTGGGCGATTGACCGTTCTGCGAAAACCCGTCCTCGCAGGTCAGCCGCGTGTAGAGAGTCGTGTCGAGGCGATAATTAGTGACGAGACGTTCGATGCCGTCCTCTTCGATTGGGACGGCACAGCGGTCCCCGACCGACACGCCGACGCCACTTCGATACGTCAGCGCGTGGAGATGCTTTGCGCCTTAGGGGTCCACGTCTTCGTCGCTAGCGGTACCCATCTCGCAAACATCGACGGGCAGTTTCGGGCCAGACCACCGGGTCGGGGACGGCTGCACCTGTGCCTTAACCGGGGGTCGGAGGTCTTCGAGGTCGGCGCTGACGGACCGGTGCTCGTCCAGAGGCGCAGCGCGACTAAGGAGGAAGACGTATCTTTGGACCGGGCGGCCGAGCTCACCGTCAGACTTCTTCGGGCCAGGGGCATCCAGGCCCAGGTGGTCTCGCAGCGGCTCAATCGACGCAAGATCGACCTGATTCCAGAGGCGGCCTGGGCCGATCCACCCAAAGCACAGATCGCCGAGCTCGCCGAGGCGGTGGCGGCACGTCTCCATTCATCGGGGATCGAGAGCCTGGCCGAGGTCGTTGCGCTCACTGATGACGCGGCACGTTCAGCCGGTCTATCAGATCCGAGGATCACCAGCGACGTTAAGCACGTGGAGATCGGGCTGACCGACAAGTCCGACTCGGCACGATTTGTGGCCAGGTGGCTGGCCGAGCGAGGTATCACCGGCGGGCTAGTGCTCATAGGCGGGGACGAATTCGGACCAATCGGCCGAGTCCCGGGCAGCGACTCGCTGATGCTCATAGACGAGTTCGCCCGGGCAGCGGTTGTCTCGGTCGGGGTCGAGCCTGGGGACGTCCCGCCGGGCGTGGTCCACCTTGCCGGGGGCCCTACCAGATTCTCCGAGCTGCTCGACACGCAGCTCGCGCGACGTGCTGACCGACAGGTACCACAGATAGACCTCGATCCGGCCTGGGTCCTGGCTCTACCGACCACCCGTTCGGAAGAGCGGACAGCCGAGGCACTCGCGACGCTCGCGACGCTCGGCAACGGATGGGCGGGTACGCGCGGATCCAAGGAGGAAGACGGCTCGTCCTCCTCCCCGATGTTCGTAGTGGGCGGCATCTACACCGACGGTGGCACCGGCCTGCTCCCGGGGCCACTTTGGACGGATACGGAGTTTCGTCGGCCCCGTGGCCGACACCCAAGCGAGCAGCGGCTTCTCGATCTACGTACAGGCACGCTCGTCCGCTTCGGTGAGAGCGGATCGACTCTGCGTTCGATGCAGTTTGTGTCTGGAGCTTCTCCGTACGCCCTGGCGCTTCGGGCCGAAGGACCTGCGTCTCGCCTCCAGCCGGGCGACGCACTGAGAAAGCCGCCGAACGCGAAGGGCTTCGAGCACGAGCAACGCGGCGACACGCATGTGGCCCGAAGTGGGTACCCGCCGGGCGGCGGGATCGTCGTGGCTGCCCGCGAGGCTTGGGCGCGGACCGCCGGGGACCGTCGTACGGTCGAACGGCTCGCCGCCTGGGTCGCCAACCCCAGGGAAGTGCCCGGTTTCGACGAGGCCCTCGAAAAACTCGCGCAGATCCAATCGGTCGGCTTCGACGCGTTGCTCGCCGAGCACCGCGAGGCTTGGGCGCGGCGGTGGGCGGACGCCGAGGTCGTGATCGAGGGAAGCCCTGAGGACGAGTTCGCGGCGCGCTTCAGTGTGTTCCACCTTCTGTCGAACGCAGCCGACAACGAAGAAGCAGCGGTCGGGGCGCGAGGGCTTTCGGGCAATGCCTACGGTGGCCATGTCTTTTGGGACGCGGACGTCTTCGTGCTGCCAGCGTTGGTGGCGATCTGGCCCGCTGCCGCACGAGCAATGCTCGAATACCGCATCCGCCGTCTGCCTGCAGCACGGGCGGCAGCCGAAGCCCAAGGCCTGAAAGGGGCGCGTTTCCCGTGGGAGTCCGCGGCCGACGGGAGCGACGTCACCCCACGCTGGATACGGGGGAAGCAAGGACAGCTCATTCCGATCCGCACCGGCCAGCGCGAGGAGCACGTCGTGGCGGACGTCGCCTGGGCCGCGGCTCGCTACGCGACCTGGACGGGCGACAGGTCCTTCGTCACCGGGGTCGGGCGCGACCTGCTCGTCGACACCGCCCGCTACTGGTCGAGCCGCATACGCATGGACGCTGAAGGCCGCGGTCACCTCTACGGCGTGATAGGGCCCGACGAGGACCACGCGGTCGTCGACGACAACGCCTTCACGAACGTGATGGCACGCTGGAACCTTCGCCAGGGTGCCGAGCTTCTCTCAGAGGCTGGTGACAACGAAGAGGCTGAGAGGTGGCGTGGTCTGGCCGATGCCCTCATAGACGGGTGGAACCCCGAGCGCGGCATCTACGAGCAGTTCGCCGGCTACTTCGACCTCGAGCCGCTGCTCGTGTCTCAGGTTGCCTCGCCGCCAACGGTGGGCATCAACGTCCTCCTCGGTGCCGAACGGGTCGCCGGCTCGCAGATCATCAAGCAGGCCGACGTGCTCATGCTCCACCACCTCGTGCCGGAGGAGGTCATGCCAGGATCGCTTGCACCGTGCCTCGCCTTCTACGAGCCTAGGACCGCACACGGGAGCTCCCTCTCCCCCGCCGTCCACGCCTCGCTGCTCGCACGCGCGGGAGAGCCGCAGCGGGCACTCGAGCTTTTCCGGCTAGCCGCCCGCCTCGACCTCGACGACGTAACAGGCACGACCGCTGGAGGTCTGCATCTGGGCGCCATGGGAGGGACCTGGCAAGCCCTCGCCTACGGGTTCCTCGGGCTGAGAGCAGATGCCGCCATTCTCGAGATCGATCCCTGCCTCCCCGAAGAGTGGCAGGCGCTCGGCCTGAGATTCTGCTTCCTTGGCTGCCCCCTAGGCGTGCGAGCCGAGCGCGACTCGGTAACGATTCGTTGCGACACTCCGCTTGTCGTGCGCGTCGGTGGCCGGATGCCAGAGCGCTGCAACCCACCTGGGCGCACCTTCACGGTCGGATCGCTCAGCAACGAGAGAAGCAATCCATCAGCACAATAATCGCCGCGCTCGACGCGGCGGCTGTGACCCGACCCGTGCTCGAGACCGCGCTTCGGATCGACGAGCTGACCGGCGCAGACGTCGAGGCAGTCCACGTCGCACATGACGCGTTTGACACGCCCGAGTCACTCGCGCAACGAAGCGGAGTGCCTTTCCGAGTACTCAACGGTGTGGGGTGTCAAAACCCATTCGGTCATGCAACACGGCAGTACTCGTGGAGCAAGCCGCCGAGATGATCCCACCGACGGACCCTGAGGGTGCGGGAGTTGCTCGAATAACCTGTGCATTAACCGCCAGAACAATGCTCGATGAATTTGAAAGTGGCGACCGAAGAGCATGTCGGGCCGCACCATCACGTGGAGGCCGCCGCCCACCTCGCTGCTGAGAGGTAACGTCGGATTCCCTCGACAGCGAAGGCTTGGAGGCAACGAAGATGAGCACAGACCCCGTGGTGGGCCTGCCCAAGCGGGTGCGAGCGTGCCTCTTCGACCTCGACGGCGTCCTCACCGAGACGGCCAAGGTCCATGCCGCAGCGTGGAAAGAGATGTTCGACGCCTACCTGAAGGCCCGGGCTGACAAGAGCGGTGAGCCCTTCATCGCCTTCGACAAGGAGACCGACTACGACACCTACGTCGACGGCAAGACCAGGGCCGACGGGACGCGCTCGTTCCTCGAGTCACGTCGCATCGAACTGCCCGATGGTGCTCCAGAAGATCAGGCGGGGGCAGAGACCGTCAATGGACTCGGCAACGCGAAGAACGAGATCGTCCTGCGAAGAATCCGAGAGGACGGCGTCGAGGCCTATGCGGGGTCGGTTCGTTACGTCCGGGCCGTGCGCGCGGCCGGCTTGCGTCGGGCGGTGGTGTCATCCAGCGCCAACTGTGCGGCCGTGCTCGTGGCCGCTGGCATCGCCGAGCTGTTCGAGATACGCATCGACGGCGTGACCGTGGAAGCTGACCACCTGGCTGGAAAGCCAGCGCCCGACACCTTCCTCGCCGCGGCTCGTGCTCTGGGCGTGGACCCCGACCAGGCAGCGGTGTTCGAAGACGCCCTGTCCGGGGTGGAGGCTGGCCGGACGGGAGGGTTCGGCTTCGTCGTCGGGGTCGACCGGGTCGGACAGGCCGAGGCTCTGCGCGCCCACGGCGCCGACACCGTCGTGGGCGACCTAGCCGAGCTGTTGGAGGGGCCGTGATCCGACACCCGGCCTACCCGGTCAAGCCCTGGTGCTTCAAGAGACCGAGCTCCACCTCGAAGTCCTGGCCCAGAACGAGTCGCTGTTCGCGCTTTCCAACGGCCACATCGGCTGGCGGGGCAACCTCGACGAGGGCGAGCCCCACGGCCTGCCTGGCTCGTACCTCAACGGTGTCTACGAGTCCCGTACGTCTTCCTACGCCGAGGCCGGCTACGGCTATCCCGAGGCCAACCAGACGGTGATCAACGTCACCGATGTCAAGCTGATCCGCCTCCTTGTCGACGACCAGCCCTTCAATATCCGCTAAGGCGAGCTACGCGCCCACGAACGAGTGCTGGACTTCCGCTCCGACCTGCTGTAGCACCACGTCGAGTGGGTGTCGCAGGCCGGCTGTGGCGTGAGGGTGCGCCCGACGCGCCTGGTGTCGCTGGTCCAGCGCTCGGTGGCCGCCATGAGCGCAGCCATGGAGGGAATTGACGGCCTGGTGTTACTGGTGGGGCCGACGAAGCGTCTTCCCGGCTGCGTGCCGACACGTGGGCCGGCCTCGACTTCCTCGGAGTCCGGCTCGTGGATTCGAGAACCAGGCGTTAAGCGGCGACGGTCTGGTGTCCGCTCTCGGGGTTAGCCCCGCGGTGCTCGTCGTTGAAGCCCGCGAGGACCTTGAGATCGCCTGTCACGTGCGGGAGTTGCTCGAATAACCTGTGCATTGGCTGCCAGAACAATGCTCGATGAATTTGAAAGTGGCGACCGAAGAGCATGTCGGGCCACACCATCACGTGGAGACCGCCGCGGACATGGTCGTGAGAGACCTGGGTGAGCTCCTCGAATCGTGCCGGTCAGGTGACCGCCCGGCGGTGACCCTGTTAGGGGACGAGCGACCCTAGATAAGACGACTGGGGCGTGCAACGCTGGGCCCATGTGGATCGATCAGCGCGGATCTGAGGTCCTTGCGAGCCCCGAGTGCTTGCAGCTGCTCGCAGAGGCGGCGAAGAAAGGGACGATCGGGAGGATCGCCGTCTCACAGGAACAGGCACCGATCGTGCATCCGGTGAACTTCGCATATCGCGATCACCAGGTCCTTGTGCGCCTGGGTCCCGGGCTCACGCTAGATGCAGCCGAAGGGGGGCTCGTCGCCTTCGAGGTCGACCAGGTTGACCGCGACACCGCAACAGCGTGGAGCGTGCTTGTTCGCGGCCTGGCAACGCCCTTGCTCGAGTCCGAACCCCCCGATGAGGCGCGCCCGGACCCGGCTCCGCTTGTTCCCGAACCCGGTGAGAAGCTGCTTGCCATCCGGACCGACTTGGTCACCGGGCGGCGGTTCGAGCTGAGGTGATCACGAAGCTAGGCACCGCGCGGGATGCCGACGTCGAGGTCGAAGAGCCGGGCGGACTAGAGCGAGTCGTGGCCGAGGTGCTCTTCGAGCGCCCGCCAGCGGATCAGTCACCCTGGTTGCTCGTCGTGCCCTCGGGGCCGCCGAGCATGAGCCGGGTCTACGAGAGCCTGCTCACAGTGGCCGACGGCATCACCGGGACAAGGGGGAGCCTGGAGGAGGACGGAACCGACGCCAGCCCAGCCGTGTTCGTCTCAGGCCTTTATGACACCCGCGACGGGGGCGCTGAGTCGCTTCTCGTGGTCCGGAGCTGGACCACGCTCGCGCTGAACGGGTCCTTCTCAACAGGAGAGAGGGTACTGGACCTCCTTTCAGGGGTGCTGTGGCGGATGGCTGGGGCAGAAGACGCCGAGCTGTTCTCCTCGGCACGCTGGGCGTGCTTGGCGCGTCCGGGCACAACGGTGCTCGTCGCCGAAGGCAGCTCCAGTGTTCTCGAGGTTCCCGCTGCCCATGAAGTGACCGAGGACCGGGCGAGCTCCGGGGGTGGGGTCGTCCAAGTCATCGACACGAGCACCGAAGCCCACCCCGATTCACGGGGAGGACCATCGACTCTTCACGTCGTTCGCATCGGCACGTATCAGGTCGCGGCTCGTCGGGCACCGAGCCGCTCCCGGGCTGCCGCGCGCCAAGAGGCGGCGTGCCGGGCGGGCCCGGCCGAGTTACTCGCCGAGCAGAGGGTGGCGTGGGCCTCGCGATGGGCCGAGGCCGACGTCGAGGTGGTGGGAAACCCAGAACTCACCTTGTCGGTCCGGCTGGCGCTCTTCCACCTGATGTCCTCGGTCGCAGGTAGCGGAGAGGCCGCTGTCGGGGCGCGCGGGCTCACCGGCCCTTCCTACGCGGGACACGTGTTCTGGGACGCCGACGTCTTCGTGCTCCCCTTCATGGCAGCGACCCATCCGAGAGCGGCGCGCGCGATGCTCGAGTACCGCATTCGCCGTGTCCCATCCGCAATCGAAACGGCATCCACGCTCGGGCGGCGCGGGGCGCGCTTCCCATGGGAATCTGCGCACGATGGCTGCGACGTGACGCCCAAGAGCGGGGTCAACCAGCACGGTGAGATTGTCCCGATCCGCACTGGCGAGCTCGAGGAGCACATCACGGCCGATGTCGCGTGGGCGGCGTGGCAGCTCGCCTCGTGGTCAGGTCGCTGGCGATTTCTGGAGGGCCCGGGTCGGCCCCTTCTCGTCGAGACCGCGCGGTACTGGGCGAGCCGGGCGCGCCTCGACGACGCAGGTGTCGGGCACATCGAGAGTGTGACAGGCCCCGACGAGTACCACGAGAACGTCAACGACAACGCCTTCACGAACCAGATGGCAGCGTGGAACCTGGCCCGTGCCGCCGAGCTCGTAGAGCGCACCGGAGCGGCGTCGGAGCTCGACGAAGCCATCCAGTGGCGGGGGCTCTCCGAAGCGCTGTTCGACGGGTACGACCCGGGAACCGGTCGTCACGAGCAGTTCGCCGGCTACGACGACTTGCAGCCCATCTTCGTGAGCGAACTTGGACCGGTGCCGGTGGCAGCGGACCTATTGCTCGGCCATGACGGCGTGGCGCGCTCACAGATCATCAAGCAAGCGGACGTCCTAATGGCGCACCACATGATCCCCGATGCGCTGCGTCCGGGGACGCTCGAGCACGACCTCGACTTCTACTTGCTGAGGACCGCGCACGGAAGCTCGCTGTCCCCAGCGGTCCACGCCTCTGTGTTGGCGCGCCAAGGACGCCTGGACGAAGCGCTGTCGCTCTTGGATCTCACACAGAACATCGATCTCGACGACGTGACCGGCACCACGGCTGGAGGACTCCACCTGGCCGCGTTGGGCGGGCTCTGGCAGGCCTTCGTCTTAGGGTTCGCTGGCGTGCGTGTCAGCGGCCCCGATGCCGAGGCTCTCGTGCTCGACCCGCATATCCCAACCCAATGGCGCGAGCTACGCCTCAAGTTGCGCTGGCACGGTCGCCGGATCTGCCTGCGGTGTCGAAGCGACGCGATTCACGTGGCCTGCGCCACGCCCCTGAAGGTCAGGCTGGGTGACAGAGAGCCAGTGGTGGTGAGACCGCCGGAAGCCTGGGTCGAGCGTGAAGCATCTCGCCCCTTGTCGCAAGGTCGAGGAAAGGAGGTCCTTCGATGAGTTCCAAGAACAAAGAGGTCAACCGGCCCTTGGTAGTGGTGGCCGCGGCCGCAGAGGACCTGGAGGACTTCGAGCTCCTCGTGGCTGACGTCGCACGCGCGCTCGAGCTCGTGCCCGCACCAGAGTTGGTGGCTCGTGAAGAGGGTGGTGAAAAGGCCATCGGAAAACTGCTCGCAATGGCATCGTCGGTATCGGGGCCATTGCTCGTGCTCCCTTCCAGGCGTCATGCGGGTGCAATGCCGGACAGAGCGGGGAAAGCGCGAGGGATCGTTGCCCGCATGCGCCGTGTGCTGATTCCATCCGACGGGAGTGAGGAGGTTGCCGCGGGGACGCGAGCGCTATACCGAAGGTTCACGCGAGTCGGCGTCCATGTCACCATGCTTCACGTCATGACCGAGGACAACATGCCCCGGATGTGGGAGGGGTCGGGACACCATGCCGCGGCATGGTTCGACGAGCTGCGCCGGCGACACGGTGCAGCTCCCGACGTGCTGAAGGTCGTGAGCGGGGAACCAGGGCACGAGCTGCGCGTGCAGGCAGGCGCAGCCGACCTGGTGGTGCTGTTCTGGCGTCACGACTCGAGGGCAGGACATGCAGCGGTCATCCGGTCGCTCTTCGCTCGGGGAATCGAAGTACCCCAGCTGCTCGTCGCGCTCGAGTGGATGGAGGGACATGTTTCGGCCGATCATGTACCCGAGGCATCTGCCGGGAGTGGATGAACCCTTGGGTGCCGACAAGCGAGCTTCACCGACTCTTCTGAGCCCGAACTCTTGAAACAGAGCCGCGGCCACAGTTGCGGGGAAGATTGTTCCAGGTTGGAACAGGCCCGGGTTAGGCTCCCCTCAGACCAAGACCCTCGGGTGGCTGAACCGGGGCACAAGAGAGAGAATTGAACATGCGACGTAAGACGTTCGACATGATCCTCACAGCGGGTGGCGCCGTCCTCGTCGTCGTCCTGATCGCCGCAGGCTCGCTGGGCATGTGGGGCTACAGCTACGCCAACACGAATGTGCACAACCAGCTAGCTGCCCAGCAGATCTTCTTCCCGAAGCTCGGCAGCTCCGCGCTCGCCAGCCCGAAGATCGGCCCGTACCTCGACAAGTACGCCGGTCAGCAGCTGCTCACCGGCCAGCAGGCTGAAGCTTGGGCCGACCACTTCATTGCCGTGCACCTCCAGACGATCGGCGGCGGCAAGACCTACTCGCAGCTGAGCCCCACGGCCTTGGGCCTCTCGGAGGGGAGCCCCGGCTATGCCGCAGCAGAGGCCAAATTCCAGACCGTGTTCCAGGGCACGACGCTTCGGGGTCTGCTCCTAGAGGCATACGCCTTCTGGACGATCGGCCAGGTCGCCTTCTGGGGAGCCATCATCTCGTTCATCCTCGCCGGCATCATGCTGGTCCTCACGCTTCTCGGATTGCTGCACTTCCGTAGGGTTCCCGAGGAGCAGGAGTTCCCCACGCCTCGCCACGTCGAGCCCTAGAAGAAGGTTCTTGCCGGGACTTGATCTAGCGGATGGGTACGCTCTCGTGCCCAAGGTTTCAAGATCGACGGGGTGCTCCCAGGCGCCCCGTCGGTTCTATGGGGTGCCAATAGTTGATCGACTCGGCGACGAGGGATTCCGCGCTGGGCCAATTGGGAGCTGGATGGGGCAGTAGTGCTCGCTACTCAGCCAGGCTGGCTTCGACCTCCAACTCGATCTTGACCTTGTTGCCCACCACGACACTTCCGTCAAGTAGGGAGCGGTTGAAGCTCACGCCGAAGTCCCGCCGGTCGATCTCGGCCGTAGCAGAGAAGGCGACCACGGTCTTGCCCTCCTGCGTGGAGGGACCCTCGCCCAGGAACTCGAGATCGAACTCCACTGGCTTGGTGACGCCATGAATGGTGAGGTCGGTGAAGAGCTTCCATTCGGTGTCGGTCATCTTCTTGAGCCCCGTGCTCTTGAGGGTCAGGGTGGGGTACGTCTCGGCATCGAGGAAATCGTTCGTGCGCAGGTGGTCGTCGCGCATCGTCTGGTTCGTGTGGATGCCGGCGGGCTTCACTTCGGCTTCCAGGGTGGACGCTTCTGGGTTCTCGGCCACGGTGAAGGTGCCGGAGAACTCGCCGAAACGGCCCCGTACCTTGGTGCCCACCAGGTGGCGAGCGACGAAGCCGACTTCGGTGTGGGCACCGTCGACTACGTATGCACCGACCTTGGGAAGAGTGGAGTTTGACGTGGTCATGGGGGATCTCCTTCGTTGTGTTCCACGGTACCGTGCTCCCGGCTGATGTGTTGGGCAATCACCGTCACCGGCTGTGCAGTTAGTCGCTGGCGACGGTCTGCTCAGACTTCTGTAAATGAACGGATTCTCGCGCTACCCCCACCGTTTGCTGTGGGGTACCCCCGGCCACCGGACAGACCAGCCAGCGCCCCGTATCGTGGGTTGATAACCAACGAACGCGCCGACCTCGCTCAAAGCTCTAGTCCACTCGCATCTCATGTTCGCGATTCTCAGAACTCAGAGGACACGATGGACCTCGATGGGGACGTCCGCACCGCCATCTGGGTGTCTCCTGGGTTCCGTGCTGCGACGACACGCCTGATAAGTGGAATGGGGGCAAAGGTCGTGCTTGCTGCCCGGCGGGTCCTGACCACCCCTGATGGCACCATCGCACCGCCAGCTGCAGCCGGCCCGCCCGCAGAAGGGTCCCGTCGATGAGCACCATCGCACCGGCTCTCGCGCCGACCCTCGATCTGTCTCGGCGGCGGGTGCTCCTCATTATCGGCGCGCTGCTGCTCGGCTTGTTCCTCGCCGCGCTCGACCAGACCATCGTCGCGACCGCGCTGCCGACCATCGTCGGCGATCTGCACGGAGCGTCCCACCTGGCCTGGGTCGTGACCTCCTACCTGTTGGCTTCCACCGTCTCGACGCCGTTGTGGGGCAAGCTTGGCGATCAGTACGGGCGCAAAGCGTTCTTCCAGGCGAGCATCGTGATCTTCCTGGTGGGTTCGGCACTCTCGGGTTTCAGTCACTCGATGCTCGAGCTGATCGCCTTCCGGGCCATCCAGGGTCTGGGAGGGGGGGGCCTGATGATCGGGACCCAGGCCATCGTGGGCGACATCGTCTCGCCCCGCGAGCGCGGTCGCTACCTGGGCCTGTTCGGGGCGGTGTTCGGCGTCGCCACAGTGCTCGGTCCGCTTCTCGGCGGCGTCTTCGTGGAGTACCTGTCATGGCGCTGGGTCTTCTACATCAACTTGCCCATCGGCGTCCTGGCCCTCTTCGTAACCGCCGCGCAGCTACCCGGCCATCTCCAAAGGGTCCATCAGGTCATCGACTACGTCGGCACGATCCTCTTGGCCCTGGCGACCACTGGACTGGTGCTCTTCAGCAGCCTGGGCGGGACCAACTACCCGTGGGGGTCAGGTCCGATCATCACCATGGCCGTTGCCGGGGTCGTGCTGACGGTCCTGTTCGTACTTGTGGAGTGGCGGGCTGCCGAACCAGTGATCCCCCTCAGACTGTTCGCCAACCGTGTGTTCTGGGCGGCTAGTGCGGTGGGCTTCGTTATGGGGTTCACCATGTTCGGTGCCCTGACCTTCCTGCCCATCTTCTTTCAGGACGCCAGGGGGCTCAGTCCCTCCGCGTCGGGACTGCGGCTGCTACCGCTGATGGGCGGCCTGCTGCTGGCCTCTATCGGCTCGGGCCAGATCATCAGCCGCTGGGGTCGCTACAAGGTGTTCCCGGTCGTCGGCACGTTCCTCATGATCGTCGGGCTGTTCTTGATGTCCAAGATCGACCTAACCACAGGCGCCTGGATAATCGCCGGCTACCTGTTCGTGTTCGGGGTCGGCCTGGGCCTGGTCATGCAGGTCCTCGTGGTCGCCGTTCAGAACGCTGTGCCCTACAAGCAGCTGGGCACGGCGACCTCGGGGGCGATGTTCTTCCGCATGATCGGTGGTTCCTTCGGCACGGCGGTGTTCGGTGCCGTCTTCGCCAATCTCCTGGCGACCAACGTGATCCATGCCCTGCACCTGAACGCTGTCCCATCCAATCTCAACAGCTCGCTGAGCGGAGCCGACCCGACGTCGCTCAGGCGCCTGCCTCCGATCATCCACGCTGGGGTGGTGTCAGGCATGGTGCACACGATCCAGACCGTGTTCCTGATCGGCGTGCCTATCGCGGCAGTGGCATTCGTGCTGTCCTGGCTGCTTCCGGAGATCGAGTTGCGCAAGACGGTGCACACCATTGATCGGGGGTGAGCAGCGATCTCCCACTACAACCAGCAGCGTCCGCACCGCGGCATCGGACTCTCCGTACCAGTCACCACCCACTCCTCCGGCGTCCCCGCTCTCCCCGCCCAAGTGGAACGCCGAGACATCCTTGGGGGTTTGATCCACGAGTATTACGAAGCGGCTGCGTAATCCACTCTGCTAGTGACATCCCAGTTGGCTATCACCATGGCCGGTCACGCGGCATGAGCTTGGCGCGAACGACGCCCAGACAGGCCTGCGTTGCCGACATCCAGGGTGCGGCCCCGATTGTTCCCTCGAACACGGTCAACTGGTCCAACACAGAACTCACCCTCAAGCAGAGTCGACCGACGTTTTGGTGCCCTTCAGCTCATGAAGCTCGGCGTACGCCTAGCAGCAAGCACGATTGCCCGGATCCTCTGCGATCACGACCTGGGGCCAGCACCACGCCGCCAAGGCTCCACGTGGCGAGAGTTCATCCGTGCCCAGGCATCGCACATCGTGGCCACCGATTTCGTCAGCGTGGACACGGTGCTGCTTCGGCGCCTCTACGTCCTTTTCTTCATCGAGCTCGGCCACAGAAGAGCCTGGATTACTGGCGTCACCGCCCACCCAACGGGGATCTGAGTCACCCAGCGGGCAAGGAACGTAGCCGGTGACCTCGTTGATGCCGTGGTCGATGTCAACTTCATCGTCCGTGATCGCGACACGAAGTACGTGCCGAGCTTCGACGAAGTCTTCAAATCAGAAGGTGCCCAGATCTTGCGGACCCCATTCCGAGCGCCGAACGCGAACGCTTACGCGGAGCGGTTCGTCCGGACGATCAGATCCGAGTGCCTGGATCATCTTCTCGTCGTCAACGCACGACATCTCGAGCGCATTCTTCGGAGCTATGCCCGGCATTACAACTGCCATCGTCCGCACCAGGGGCTTTCCCAGGGCATCCCGGCGCCGCAAAAACGCCCTCCCCTGGCGCCAAGGACACCTTCGCAATCCGTGCCCGCCCGCGTACGACATGTCCGTCGACGGGACCGGCTGGGAGGGCTGATCCACGAGTACGAGCTCGCCGCTTGAGGGGCGGATCGACTTTTCGGACCTTACGGTTCCATTACCGCATTGAACGAGCTGCTTGGCGAGCTGATCGACCTCGTCCAGGACGTAAAGCAAACTCATCGAAAGGTCCCAGAGAACCACGCCCTGCATTCGGAGCTCGATCAGCAGCCACGTTCAGCGACTCACGGTCTCTGAGGTTTGAGATCCGCGGCTTGCTCGCGGGCGTGAAGTCAACTGACCTTGAGGTCGACTTCGATGTTGCCTCGGGTGGCGTTGCTGTACGGGCATACCTCATGGGCAGCCTTCACCACCGCCTCGGCCTGCTCCCGGTCCACGCCAGGGATCACGACGTCCAGCTCGACGGCAAGACCGTAGGCACCACCGTCCAGGGTCCCGAGCGTGACCCGAGAGTTAACGGTCGAGCCGGATGTGTCGACGCCGAGTCGGTGGCCAACAACCCCCATCGCGCTCTGGAAGCAGGCTCCGTAGCCCAGGGCGAAGAGCTGTTCTGGGTTGGTGGCGCCTCCGGGGCCGCCCAGCTCCTTCGGAGGCCGGATGTCGAGGTCAAGGACGCCGTCCGTTGAGCTTCCGTGTCCGTCGCGGCCACCATGGACCGTCGCCTCGGCCGTATATAGACGTTTATTGAGTGTCGCAACCATGGCATCGCCAACTCTGACGCTCAATCCGTTATTCCCCGAACAGGACTGGCTGATGCCGCCCTATCCTCGGAGCGGTGACGACGGCGCCCTCGTCCCGTCTCGCCCGACTGGCCGACGAGCTCGTCGAGAGCGGCCTTCCCCGCTCCGGCGAACCGTTGGTCTTCGACCTCATGGTCGAAGAGGCCGATCGGGCTCTGCGACCACCCGTTCACGAGCGCCGCGTCCCCAGTTCGGGTTCCATCGTCAGTCCGACCACTGATTCCTCCACCTGGGCGGAGGTGACCGGCCTAACCATCATCCGTACACCAGTCCTAGGCAGGACCCTGGCGGACGCTCGCCTCTTCGCTGACGGTCTATCCAGCTGGCTGGTCCGTCGTCCCGGTGACGACAACGAGTGGTTGATGTTCGATCGGCCAGCAGGCTCCGAGCGGGACCTGGTTGTGCTCTCCGCGGCACTAGGCGCGGTGATAGTGCAACGTCATCCCTCAGGGACTGTGCGCCTGGTCGGCGGTTTCGGCGTGCTTCGCACCGAGGGCTTCCCCTGGCACCATGAGCCGCCGGTCGACGCGCTGCTCAATGAGGTCGCCGATCCGGAGCTGACCGGCCGGGATGTAACCAAGACGCTGCTGGAGTTCGCCGTTCACGATCTCGGTGCCCGAGGGATAGGAGCATTGCTCATCCTTCGCTCCGGTGTGATCCAGGGGCCGGCAATCGAGGAGCGTCTCCCGGTCCCGCCGACGCTGAGAGTGGGAACTCCGTTTCACCTAGCCCCTTTGAGACATGCGCTGAGCCAGGTAGATGGGGCCGCCGTGTTCGACCAGGATGGCACCTTGTGCCAACTCGGCGTTCGCTTGGTTCCGAGCCTCGACGCCGAGGATCGGGTCGATCCGCTTGGCGGAACCCGGCACACGTCAGCGCGGCGCTACAGCTACGACGATCCCTCGGCCTTGGTGGTCGTGATTAGCGAGGACGGCCCGGTGACGGTATTTCGCGAGGGGAAGCTCCTCGGCCGTTCTCCGGGCGATCCGGCCGTAGAAGGATGAGGACGCGGGACGCCACGACTATGTCGGAGTGAGTCTGCTCAGTAACGCCGGCGGTTTCAAGGAATCCACGCTGTGGGTGCCGAGAATCCCATCCACGCTGAAGAAGGGATGTTCCCGAAAGGGGACGCTCGATGATCTCGAAATCCCCTCTTGCGGGTGGCGGAGTGGCTCTCACGCTCTCCGTCACCCCTTTTTGTGCGAGACGCCGGCCCGAGGGCCGGCGTCTTCGCGTATGAGCTCAGCCTGGTCTCATTCACGAGTACGAACTGACTGCGTGAGGCCTACGGATGAGATTTTCGACACCCACACCGCCGGCTTGATCTTGGAGAAACTCCGGTGAAGAGCTTGGACGGGGTTCTCGGCACCCTCAGGCTTTGCCGGTAGGACTTCAGGACCCGGTCTCGGAAAGTGTCAGCGAGTAAGCGAGCTGTGTGTCTTCGGCGCCCGGCATCGACTCGTCGAACAGGACCGGCTCGCCGACACCGGCTCGCTTGGACGCGTACATGGCCACATCGGCCTGGGACACCAGCTTCTGCGACGTCGTGCCGGGGGCGTCCGACCACGCCAACCCGATGCTGGCACGCGAAGGCACCGAGATCCTCTTGAGGTGTATCGGGTTGCGCAGGGCATAGGCCAAGCGCGAAGCGGTTCTCATTGCGTCGACCGGTGAGGATATTCCTGGGCAGAGGACGAGGAACTCGTCACCTCCGATGCGCCCCACCACGTCCTCGCCCCGTACGCCGCGCTGTAGGCGCGCGGCTATGACCCGTAGGAAATCGTCACCAGCGGCGTGTCCAAAAGCGTCGTTGATGTCCTTGAAACGGTCGAGGTCCACGAAGATCGTAGCGGGCCCGCCATGCTCTTCGTCAGCGGCGATCATCTCCTCAAGCGCAGATATCGTGGATTGACGGTTGCAACAGTGCGTCACCGCGTCGAAGGTTGCTCGCGCCTGGAGCTCCTCGCGCGCCCTGACGCTCTGGGTGACGTCGGCTGACTGGTCGAGCGTAGTACCGAAGGCAAGGGCCACGGCGGCCAGTTGCGAGTTGACGTTCAGCTTGCTCAGGATCGCGCGGATGTGCGATCGCACCGTCGTGACCGAGACGAACTGGCTGGAGGCGATCTCGGCGGCCAATCGCCCCTCCATCAACTGAAAGAGCACACGCCTCTCGCTCCGTGTGAGATGGACCAGCGCGTCGTACGGTGCGGGCAGGTGACCGGGCGCATGAGCCCTGCCGGAGTTCTTCGGCGGTGGGTTCCCGCTTGCGATACGGACCAGCTCTGGCGCGAGCGACTCGGGATAAAAGAGCCCGGTCGCCCCTTGCTCGACGCATGCCGCAAGGGCCGCGACGCTTGCCCCCACGCTCACGGCGATCACGGGGAGCTCCGCCTTGCGAAGAGCGCGCGTGAGCAAGGCCGCACGCTCCCAGGTGCGCGCAGGGCTCCCGTTGGCAGCTCCGGCATGTGTATCGTCATCGGCGCGCCGGAAAGACCGGAAAGGGTCGGGCTGCAACAGGACAACCACCACATCGGGCTCGGTCACATCGAGGTTGAGCAGCACCGCGTCGGGGTCCCCCGGAGGAGCGACCATGGGCAGCGCGCCCAGGTCCCTTACTGCCTCTGCGAGCATCTCGGCCGCGGGCCCCGGCTCGTCCTGATCATCGACTGTGGGGGCGGCCAGCAGCACGCGAAGCGCCCGTCCTCCCGGAGACCTCAACACGCGCTCTTGATCGTCGGAACCCTTAGAAGCCGAGAAGCGCAACACGGCTGGGTCCTTTCGCTGACCCTCGAGCAACTTGGCGGTCGGTGACAGTCGAGCCTCGATGTCTGTGGTACCCTACCCTAGTTCCAGAAGACTAGCAAGTATCTTCTAGAAATATGCAGCTATACTTGTCGTATGGCCGAGTGGAGCTTCCTCACGAACCATGCCCGAGCCCTCGTCTGCATTGCTCATGACCCCGGGGTGCGCTTACGCGATATCGCCGCGACTCTCGGCATCACCGAGCGCAGCGCCTTTGGCATCGTCACCGAGCTGACCGAAGCCGGCTACGTCGTGAAGGACAAGGACGGCCGTCGCAATCGCTATCGCATCCAGGCCCATTTGCCCCTAAGAGAAGCTGTCGGTCGCGAGCGGACGATCGGTGAGGTGCTGGAACTATTCGTGGACACCAGAGCTCGTCGGCGGATTCGAAACAAGATCGGAATCCGGTGACGAGATACGTGCAGAGCCCCACCGGTTGGTGGCAGGACTCCAAGGGTCGAATGCAGCCGCCAGGCTCATTTCTGGATCCCTCGCTTCGCGTCACCTCCGAATCGTCCACAGAAGCGGCGGATTCTTCTCCGACGAAATGGGCCCGACGCTTGATGGCAACTGCGCGTCGGCCACGTCGCGTGAGTCTCAAGCATTGGGACACCTCAGGCTAGGTCAGGTCGGTATCCATTTGTAAAGAGGATTCGTCGCGGCCGCCCACATCATCGACAGCATGTGGGTACCGAAAATCCCATCTACGGGCCCTGATTAGGTCATTGTGGCGACTGAGACCCTTAACCTCACTTTCCTCCACGGTTGTCACGTCGACCCCGGCCAAGGCATTTCGGGAACATTCCACGACGGCGTGTTTGCAGAACATGCCTGTCTGGTTAGCGCAGCACCGCCACCTCGTGCCGGAGTATGACGACTTCCACGGCCAGTTCCTCTTGTTCATTCCAGCAGAGCCGAAACAGCTGAAGCATGCGAACGAACGCCACATAGAGAAAGACAACACCACAGCCCCATCTTCGCCGAGAGCTTGGCCGTAGCGAAGGTCCAGGTAGAGGTCATGGATAGGATTCTCGGCACCCACACGGCGCGGAAGCTTTCGCAGGCTTTTGAAACAGTCTCAGACTCCGCGCTTCGCTGTCAGCTCACCTTCCCAGAGGCACCTGGCCTCCTCGGGCTGGCTTCGGCACCTCAGCAGGGCCGGAAAAGCAACAAGGCGACCCCAGAATGGAGCCGCTTTGTTGGGACAGGACCCCTTCCTCAGGAAGCAGTGGAGGTCGCTTCAACGGCCTGCGCCACGCTTCCTACGTGGGTGATCTCGACCTTGCGGGGCTTGGCCTGCTCGACCACCGGAATGGTGATCGTAAGCACGCCGTTCTCGTAGGTGGCAGTGATGTGTTCGCGGTCCAAGCTCTCGCCAAGGAACAGTTGGCGTTGAAATTCGCCTTGGGCCCGTTCTGTCACCTGCACTTGATCGTCCTCGGCCCGGATCCACCTGCGCGTCGCGCGAACGGTAAGGACATCCTTCTCGACGGTCAGCTCGATGGCGCCCGGATCGACACCGGGTAAATCTAGATGAACCTTGAACTCGTTGCCCCGACGGTAGGCGTCCACGGGGATCTGCCGAGCTCGGTGCTCATTCATCAACTCCTCGGTGATTCGGTCAAACTCTCGGAATGGCTCGAATCGCATCAACATGACTGGGTCCTTTCGCTGACCTTCGAGCAACTTGGCGGTCGGCGACAGTCGAGCCTCGATGTCTGTGAACCATCCTACTCTAGTTCCAAAAAACTAGCAATGGATTTCTGGAAGGATTTAACTATACTTGTCCTATGGCCGAGTGGAGCTTCCTCACCAACCATGCCCGGACCCTCGTCTGCATCGCTCATGACCCCGGGGTGCGCCTGCGCGACATCGCCACGACGCTAGGCATCACCGAGCGCAGCGCCTTTGGCATCGTCACCGAGCTGACCGCAGCCGGCTACGTCGTGAAGGACAAGGACGGCCGTCGCAATCGCTACCGCATCCAGGCCCATTTACCC
>Ga0116136_1000277_pt1 | contig 33668 bp, 26 predicted proteins | sample June2015DPH_20_5_FD_88972 | JGI IMG/M metagenome (GOLD analysis project Ga0116136, IMG submission 88972) | Peatland microbial communities from SPRUCE experiment site at the Marcell Experimental Forest, Minnesota, USA - June2015DPH_20_40 | ecosystem: Environmental > Terrestrial > Soil > Wetlands... | reverse complement strand
TGTCGTGCCGGGTGCCCGCCGATGGTGGGCTCTGCTGGTCGACGACGTTCTACTTGGTGCCGAAGATCCGCTCGGCAAATGACGTGTCAATCACGCTCTGAACCTTCACACACTTGTCATCCCGGTAGGTCAAGATGTCCACCTGGTCACATGACTCGCCCCCAGCAATCACGCGGGTGAGCACCACGACCCGCTCCTCATCACCGAGGAAGTGCTCGGGTTCTATGGTGAACGACTTCTCCGCCAGCTTCATGAAAAAGGCGCGGAGCTCTTCCTTGCCGTGGTAGGTGCCGCTTATCGTGCTGTTGCCGGGGACGCCCCACTCGATGTCGTCGACCATGTTGTCCATCGCCGCCGCGGGATCACCCCAGGAGAACGCGGCATAAGCGGCCTTCGCCGACCCAATGTTCTGCTCCGCGTTCTGCTCTGCAGTCACCGTCTATCCCTCTTCTAGCGTGCACCCACACTCAAAGAGACACCATGGAGTCATAGCACGCGGCTTCCGCATGGGCCAGGACCGACCGTCGGTGCATTGTCCTCGCCATGATGACTGTGATGCTGACCCGCTTTTGGTACGAGGACGTGCAAGGACCGTTGGTAGGATCGGTCCGATGCGTCCTCGCCACTGCAAGGAGAGCGCCGCCCACGTGCAACCCGAACGACCTCTTTGCCTCGTTGGACCCGACCGAGCTCGGGTTGACCTGTTGATCTCGTGGATCGTCGGTCTGCTGAGCCGTGCTATGTCCGCATGAGCGATACTCAGAGCCTTCGACCGGCTTTTGACAAGTTCGACGCAGCGGTAGCGCAGGCCATGGTCTCGAGAACCATGACCGGGATCCCCGCCTATCTTGGCATCCGTGTCACCGATGTCGGTCCTGGCACGATGACTGCCGAACTTGATGTTCGTCCCGAGTTGTTCAACCGGTTCGGATCTGCTCACGGTGGGACGCTCGCCGCCCTCGTTGACCACGTCTTGGGTGCCGTGCTGTACCCTCTAATACCGCGTGGCTCGTGGGCAGCCACGACCGAGCTGAAGCTCAATTTCCTTGCGCCTGTTCGCGAAGGCGTCTTGAAGGCTCGCTCTGAGGTCATCTCGCTCACCAAGCGGACTGCGGTCGTGCGCATCGACGCCACCAACGGTGACCGACTGGTCGGTGCCGCCCAAGGCACGGTAACCATCAGCGAACTAAGGCGGGACTGACTTCGAGGTTTCCACATCCACCGGTCAGAGACCCTGTCGCTAGCGCTCAAGCCGCCAATGCCCCTCGGTACGGGAAAGGGCGTGTCGGTGCACCGAGACTCGACGAAATACCTCGTCCGAGCGCCTCTGGGACGGGGTCGCAGAGGCGTGCTCAAGACCTCGCTCATCGGCGACGATGCTTAGTACGTGCGAGAGAACCGCCGACTGCCTGCAACTGCGTCTAGGCCGAGATAGTGGGCGTCTCCGACGAGATGGAGCTCCACGAATCCCTCCCATCACACGAGGAGGCGGCCGACACAGATCCGCAGCTGTCGTATCGACCGAGCGCACTCGGTCAAGACCCGCGGGCAGGAGAACAGCCGCTGCATCGGTTGGCGGAGGCCCTCCCGCTGGGGGTCGTGCAGGTCGACGCCCAAGGTCGAATCGTCTACACGAACCACAGGCTTCACGCCATTCTTGGCACTGTTAGGGCCGCCACCGTCGAAGAGCAGCTGTCCACGGTTCTTCCCGAGGACAGGGAACTCGTACAGGGCGCGTTCGAGGCAGTGCTTCGAGACGGACTCGACGACGATATCGAGATGCGCCTGGCAACACTGGACGAGCGCGGTATGAAGGACATTCGTGAGTGCACCATGAGCCTTCGAGCGCTGACCGCAGAGGCTGGAGAGGTCACTGGGGCCATCGCCTGCGTGGCAGACGTCACCGAGGTCGTCCGCTTGCGAGACGAGCTGCGCATCCGAGCGACGTTCGACGACGTCACCCAGTGTCACAACAGGCCGTCGACCATGGCGTCACTCGAGATGACGTTGGCTGCTTCGGACGAAAAGAGCGGACCTGCGGTCATCTTCGTCGACGTCGACCGTTTCAAGGAGATCAACGAGCAGTTTGGTCATGCTGCAGGCGATGCGCTGCTGGAGATCGTGGCCAAGCGTCTCCTTCGCGCCGTGCGGAGCGAGGATCTGGTAGGGCGGATGGGAAGCGACGAGTTCCTGGTCGTGTGCCCACGAATCACCACTGCCGCACAAGCCATGCGCGCAGCGACGCGGGTGGCCGACATGCTCCAGCATCAGGTGCGGCTCAAGACGGCGCACGTGTCGTGCCAGGCGAGCATCGGAGTGGCCTGGTCTGCCGGGTCTGAAGCCGACGCGGGTACGCTCGTGAACCAGGCTCAGGCGGCGATGCAAGAGGCGAAGCGACGCGAGTCCGACCGCCCCGTGCTGTACACGGCATCCCGGCGGGGGGCGATCGATCAGAACCCGATGGCGCTCCTCGATTCGCCATACCGCTGAAGACGCCACCGTACTTCGGCAATTCGCTCCTCCCACCACGACGGGGTGTCGACTTGGGCCGAGGACCTCGATGTGGAAGCCGCGCTCGCAGAGCTCGGCGGGAAGGCCCCCGCTTGGCCGAGGTCGAGGATCCGGCATGCCTCCACAGCATCCGTACAGGTTTGGCTGCTTTGATGGGTCTCAGCAGATAGTCGGGGAGTGAGCATGGTTCGTTATGGCCCGAGTGGGTTCCACCACGCTCCAGGCGTGTTTGGTTGGCTGTTCCTGGTCCTGATCGCAGCCCTGTTGATCGTGGGCGTCGTGGCCTTGGTACGGCTGTGGAGTGCGCCGCGCAGCAGGGGGGCGTCGTTTCCGATGGCTATGCCGCCATCTGCAGGGATGGATGCAGCCATAGCCGAGTTGCGGCTCCGTTACGCCCGGGGAGACATCACCTGGGAGGAGTACGTGCAGCGTTCCAGCAATCTGGGCTTCCCTTTCCCACCGGGAACAGGACCCATCGGTTCGTCGCCGGGAGCGCAACCGCCTCCGCCGGCGTCGTGAGGCCGGCGCTACTGAGCGGTTACAGCGTCGGTGAGCGGGCCGACGCCCGCCAGACGAGCGGTCAGTTCGTCACTGAGTCGGTACCGTGCCCCGAGAGCGCTCGGATCGGTGTAGCTGACCTTGGTCGTCACGAGGGCGGCGCGAAGAACTCGAGTGCGATGTTGTCCGGATCACGGAAGGACAGGCCTGAACCGTAGGGAGCGTCGATGATGCCCCCATTGGCGATGCCGAGTTCGTCCAGGCGGACCTGCCATTGTTCGAGCTCACCTCGATCGCTGCAAGTAAAGGCCAGGTGGTCCAGACCCAAGCGGCGCTCGTTGAACGGGAGGGTGTCAGCCGGATCGGGAAACTCGTGGAGGCCTACGAGGGTCTGGCCTCCGACGAGCCAGACCACGGCGCGAAATGCACCCGTGTCCCCGTCGAGGACCGGCTTCGTGCCGAACAGGTGCTCGTACCACGGGACGCTGCGAGAGAGGTCGCTGACGGTCAGCACGACATGGGTGATTGCCGGGAAGTCGGCCACAGATTCCTCCTCGGGACGATCGACGACCAAGTCAAGGTGCCGACGGTGACAGGATCACCCGAAACTAGATCACAGAGGAAGGGGGTCCTGTCAGGGGTCGGCGACAGGGTCGGGAAGGCTAGGCCATTGCCACGTCTCGGTGTTCGCGGCACTTGCCCTCGACTCGTCGAACAGCACCGGCACACCGTTGCCGGCGCGCTTGGACTGGTACATGGCCCTGTCGGCCTGAGCCACCAGGGCTTCGGCTGTCGTGCTGCGTCCATCGCACCACGCCACCCCGATGCTGGCGCTCGACGGTACAGAAGCCTTCTTCAGGATGATCTGATTGCGGAGGCTGCGTGCCACCCGAGAGGCGGTGCTCATGGCCTCGGGCGCGGCGAAGATGCGCGGGCAGACGACCAGGAACTCGTCTCCCCCGATCCGGCCCACCACGTCCTGAGTCCGAACGCAGCGGTGTAGCCGCTGTGCGACCACCTGTAGGAACTCGTCGCCTGTGCGGTGCCCCAGCTCGTCGTTCACGTCCTTGAAGTGGTCGAGGTCGACGAAGATGACGGCCGGGCGTTGACCGGTGCCGTCGGGGGCCAGCATCGCCTCGAGAGCGGCCATCGTCGAGGCGCGGTTGTAGCAGCGGGTGACCGCGTCGTAGGTGGCCCGTGACCGTAGCTCCTCACGTGCGCGGGCGCTCTCGGTGACGTCGGCCAGGCACACTATGGCCCCTGCCACACCTCCGGCCGCGTCGGTGAGGGTCCGCAGGTTCAGAGCGCAATAGCGCAGCTGCTTGTCACGCTCACCGTGGGGCCGCACGCGGACCTCGATGTCGCTGTCGACGCCGTCCGAGAGCACCGCGCCAAAGGCCTCGGAGACCACTTGTCGGTCCTCGTCGACCACGGTAGAGAGCTGCTGCTCGATGGTGTTCGCACGTGGGGTCCCCACTATGGAGTGCAGGCGGTCGTTCGTGTAGACGACTCGGGCGTCGGAGTCGACCTGCAAGAGCCCGATGGGCAAGGTCTCGGCCAAGCGGTCGAGCAGCTGTTCCCTGGCTCTGAGTGCTTCGTGCGCCGCCATCTCCTCTGAGATGTCCACCATCTCCGCAACGACGCATTGATGATCGGGGTCCTCGAGCAGGTTGTGGTTCGTGACCTCCATCCAGACCCAGGAGCCGTCGTGATGCAGGTGCCGGAGCCTGACCCTGCGCCCAGGTCCAGGCGACGACAGGATGTTCATCCAGTTGTCCACGGCCAGCGTCTCGTCGTCGGGATGGATGAGGTCCCGAGACCTGCGGCCCAACACCTCCTCGGGCTCCCAGCCGAGGATCTGTGTAAAGGCCTCATCGATCTCCAACAGCACTGCCAGCCCGTCCTTGCGCGCACAGGCGAAGCGTGCGGCACGAGACGGCGCCGTGAGCGGTATCGTCGTTTGGTCGGCGTGTTCGCCGGCCTGTTCGTCGGCCTGTTCGTCGGCGGTGTATGCACCGATGAAGACGCCGTGCTGCGCCCGGGCATCCAGCAAGTGCAGCATCACGGGACGGTCGGGGTCGGTCGTCAACCTGACATGTGCGCTGGCGACACCGGCCTTTTGGGCCTTCTCCCAGGTATCGATCCCCACGCCCCTGTAGCTCGGGGTCAACAGGTCGAGAGTGGCATGGACTTCGACCACGCCGTGGCCGTTCAGGTCCACCGAGTCGGGCATGGGCACGATGACCGCGTCGGCCCTGATGGCGAAGAAGACGGCTTCGGGGTGACCGGCCAAGAGGATCTCGAGTACGGACGTGACAGCGTCCTCACGGGGGGTGCGGACAGCGTCTTCGCCGACATCGCCGTTACGGACCGAGGAGAGAAAAGCAGCGACCCCGTCCTCGTCGGTGTCGCCAGTCCCCGTGATCTCCGCGGCCGGCACGTGACCGGCCTTCATATCGACACTTGGAGATCCGTTGCCGGTCCAATCGTGAGGAGTGCGGTGCGTGGCTGTGCCCCTGGCCGTCGTGCCATTGCCGACGGCGCTTCGTCGCGTTTCAGTGTTCATCCGCCCCATGAGATGAGGTATCGACCACTCAGAGAGCCACGTTTAGCGTTTTCCCTCATACCACACAGCGTGACGAGAACGGAGGCCACGTCCTACCCGGATCCGAGATAATCGGCAGGTTTCATTGTCCTGTCACACGGTGCTCGTTGACACGTGTGCGGCGGATACGGCGAGCCGGACCTGGCCTTGGTCGGGGAGACAGACCCGGCCCCGACCGGGCCACGAGGAGCGGACGTGACCCTGTACAGGGGTCCGCGCGCGCCGGCCTCAACGCCGCTCCGTCATCCCAGACGTTGCTTGAGCACCCTCCGTACCCAGCGCGATGACGCGAAGGTGGTCTTGCCGACGTTTAGGGCACGCACCGCGTTAGACGAGGAGGCTGTGATCTCGAGGGTGTCGTAGGACCCGGTGCTCCACTCCCGCTTGTAGGGCATGTCGCCCGGGCCGAGATCGACTTCGGTGAAGTCACCGGCGAAGGCATGTTCCAACATGACCCGCCACAGGAGGTGGCCCGGGGAAAGTCTTCCGAAAGCGGGGTCGAATCGAGTGCCACCTGCACTGATCCTGGTTCCGCTGCGGAACGTCCACGCCGTGGCAGCCGGTCTGTCGTCGAAGTAGAGGATGAACAGCGCCAGACGTGACTCCTCGGCGGCCCACTGCAGCATGTCGATCGTGAACGGCCGATAGTCGCCGGCGAGGAAGTGCAGCTTCGGTTGCGCCCGTTCGGCCGCGTCGAAGACCGCCGTCACGTCCTGGAGCCGCTTCTCGACGTCGCCTGGCTCCACGACGACCTCGACTTTGACAGGCAGTCGCTCGCGCTCGGCGACCCTGTACCTGCGTTCGACTTCGCGCCGGAAGTTCTTGCGACGGCCCCGCCAGTAGTCGTCCCACGAGCCGGCGATGTCCACGACAGGGCTGGCCGGGCCCCGCTGCGCTTTCCACGCGTGGTTCTCCGCGCGTCGCAGCGTGTCGATCCCGCCACCTGCGAGGCGATGATGTCGCAGCTCCAGCATGCACCGGGGCTGGTCCAGGAGAAAGGCCCACAGCTCGTCGCCTGCCGTGTCCTGGCCCGGGGCGACCAAGACCTCGCTCACGCCGAGGATGTCGGAGCCGAGGAACCTGAGCGTGTCGACGCCGAGGCGGCGGCGCCGGTAGAGGGGGGCGAGCGCCGCCAGGCGACCGCCGGACTCCACGACCGCCACATACAGCTCGCCGTGGCACAGGTGACGCCACCACGACAGGGCCCAGAAGGGCTGGGCGTAATGACGGGCTCCCGCGGCGTCGGCGAGCGCCGCCCACCGCTCGGGCAGATCACCCAGCTCTGACGGTGAGCGCAGCACCTGGACGGCGATGCGTGCCATGGGGCTCTCGGCCCGCCACTCACCTGCTCCGCCTTGTAGAAGCACCGCGAAGTCATCGACCTCCGCGCGGGACTACTGAAGAGGGTCGGCGAGCGTCTTGCTCGTCTCTCCAATAGGGACCGATCGCCGGGTGCGAAGCAGCTATCTCTTACCCGGCACGAGGACCTTCTCGAAGCACCGGCTCTGCTTGGAGCCGGCGTACTCATCGAAGCATGGAATTGTGACGAAGCCGAAGCGTTCGTACAGCCGGATCGCCCCGGCTTGGCGGTCACCGGTCTCGAGCACGAGCCTCGTCACTCCAACCGAGAGGGCCCACGCCTCAAGCTCCGCGAGGATCTGCCTTCCGATACCGCGCTCTCGGGCCGATGCCACAACGAACATGCGCTTGATCTCAGCGGTCGTGGACGAGATGCGCCGAACGGCACCGCACCCGACGGCGGCGCCGTCTTCCCGCGCGATCAAGAAGGTGCCCCGCTCGGCGGTGAGCTCGTCGACCGCGACGTCGAGGAAGTTGTTCTCCGGGGGGTAAAGCCCGGTGAGGTAGTCGTCCAGCGCCAGGACGAGCCGCCGCGACTGCGGAGAACCGAAGGGTTCAGCTGAGATCGTGACGGACACGAGGCCAGAATGACCCATCGTGGCCGCTGAGCTCAACGGTCACGAGCACGCAGAGCCGGCTCCGAACATAGCTGAGCCATGGCCGCGGGCATCTCCGATCCGTGTCCGTGGGCCCAAGACCCGGTAGAGGTTCAACCCGTGAGCTGCGAGTACGGGATCGTGGAGGTGGCCGGCGGCACGCTCACGACGACGTGCTCGCCCCACTTGGAGAACACCGTGGATTCTTTTGCGCCGCCCGAGGCGATCGCTGTCTCTTGGATGGGCAGAGTCGCCCCACGGGCCGAGAGTGTGAGGGTGCTCGAGATCTTCGGCGAGGAGCTCGTGGCCGCGGTGGTCCACTTGATGACGTACCGCTTGGCACCGTTGGCGACGTCGGTGGACAGCTTCGAACCCTGGGCCTTCGGGACCACAGTCGTGACCGAGGAGACAGTGATGCCGGACTTGAGATTGGAGTACTGGCTGGTGCCGGCCTTCAAGGAAACCCAGAGCTTGCCGACCTTTTTCGCGTCCGCGGAGCTCAGCCCGACGATCGTGGTCAACCCTGAGGAGTTCCCGCTGACAAAGGCGTAGGTGGGCGTAACCCTGATCGCCAAACGCGCCTTGCCGTTCGAGATCTTCTCCACACCACGATCGGTGCCGAAGTCGGCGACGATTTTCTCCGTGCTCGACGAGGAGCTCGACTTCGCACTGATCACCAGGTGGACACCGGGTTGCCTGGCGATCGCCGCCTTCGTGGTCGCAAGCACCGAGCTCGTTGTCACGGCTCTGGCATACGCCGCCGTGCCGAGGGCGGCCGAAATCGCCAGTGCGGTTGTCGCGAGCGCGAGCACGTGGAAGAGGCTGGGTACACTCCGCCGGACCGAGAGAGCCACCTCGCCAACTTAGCGTCCCCCGAACGCGATCCCCCTGGGAGGTCAGGCACGGACCGATGTCGGGGTTCACCCAGCGAGGATCGTCGTCGGTGTCGCGACGCGCTCGGTGGCCTTCAGCCTCAGTGTGTCGAGGAACGGGTGACCTAGACACTCTCGGCTTGTGAACGGATCGTCGGATGATCCTCTGCTGGACCGAGCTCCTCGGCGTGCTACTATGTAGCACATGGACACAATAGGAGTTCGAGAGCTCCGACAGCACGCCAGCCGGTACCTCGAACGCGTCGGTCGGGGCGAAACGCTGCAGGTTACCGACCGAGGTAGGCCTGTGGCGCTCTTGGTCCCGACCAGCACAGACCCGTGGGCCGACATGATCGCGAGTGGCAGGGTGACCCCGGCCGAGGACGAGACCGACGTTGCCGACGAAGCGCCGCGCGACTATCGCATAGACGCCACTGGCGTCCTCGCGGAGATAAGGGCTGACGAACGGTGAAGCTCTATCTGGATTCGTCGGCTCTTGTGAAGCTCATAGAGCGGGAAGCCGAGTCCGATCCGTTGAGGCGTTTTCTGCGTCGACGTCGCGGCGACGGCCGGGTGACGAGCGCGCTTGCCCGGGTGGAGGTGGTTCGTGCGGTCGCCGGCGGGGGTCCGATGGCAGTGGCACAGGGGCGACGACTGCTTGCTCGAATTGACCAGATCAACGTGGACGCCGCTCTGCTCGACGAAGCATCCACCTTGGCGCCTGGGATGGTCCTTCGGTCGCTCGACTGCATCCATCTGGCGTCGGCCCGTGCAGTCGGTTCGGACCTGCGAGCGGTGATCACCTACGACCAGCGGATGCACGCGGCCGCATCGGCCGTGGGTTTCGTCGTGGAAGCACCCGCCTGAGATAGAGCAGTCGCGGTAGATCGACGACCATCCGGGTGAAGGTGTCAGGTTCGCTCGTCCGGGAGGGCGGGCCATTGCCACGTCTCGGTCTCCTCGGCACTGGCCATCGACTCGTCGAACAGCACCGGCTCGCCCTTGCCGGCGCGCTTGGACCGGTACATGGCGGCGTCGGCGCGGGCGACCAGGGTCTCGGCTGTGGTGCCGTTCCCATCTGACCACGCCACCCCGATGCTGGCGCTCGACGGCAGGGCGGCCTTCTTCAGAAGGATCTGGTTGCGCAGGCTCTCGGAAAGTCGGGCGGCGGTGCTCATCGCCTCTGTCGGGGCGGAGATACGCGGGCAGATGACCAGGAACTCGTCACCGCCGATCCGGCCCACCACGTCCTCGGCCCGCACGCAGCGATGCAGCCGCTCCGCGACCACTCTCAGGAACTCGTCGCCGGCGGAGTGCCCGTGTGTGTCGTTCACGTCCTTGAAGCGGTCGAGGTCGACGAAGATCACCGCCGGGCGCTGGCCCATGCCGTCCGGCGCGAGCATCGCCTCGAGCTCTGCCATCGTCGAGGCACGGTTGTAGCAACGGGTGACCGCGTCGTAGGTGGCACGTGCCCGCAGCTCGTCACGCGCGCGGGCGCTCTCGGTGACGTCAGCCACGCACACGATGGCCCCTGTGACGCCTCCGGAGGCGTCCGTGAGGGCTCGCAGGTTCAAGTTGCAGTAGCGCAGCTCCCTGTCGCGCGGGCCGTGGGGGCGGACGCGGACCTCGATGTCGCTGTCGTTACCGTGCGAGAGCACCCCTGTGAACGCCTCGTCGACCACCTGGTGGTCCTTTTCGACGACGGTCGAGAGCTGCTCTTCGACGGTGTTCGCCCGAGCGGAGCCGAGTATCAAGTGCAGGTGGTCGTTCGTGTAGATCACTCGGGAGTCGGAGTCGACCTGCAGCAGTCCGAGTGGCAACGTCTCGGCCAAGCGGTCGAGTAGCTGCTCCCTCGCGCGAAGGGCCTCGTGAGTATCCATCTCCTCGGAGATGTCCACCATCTCTGCGACGACGCATTGATGCTCGGGGTCCTCGAGCAGGTTGTGGTTCGTGACCTCCATCCAGACCCAAGAGCCGTCGCGATGGAGGTGCCGCAGTCTGACCCGGCGCGCCGGTCCGGACGACCCCAGCATGTTCAGCCAGCTGTCGACGGCCAGCGTCTGGTCGTCGGGATGGATGATGTCCAGCGGCCGAAGACCCAGTACCTCTTCGGGCCTCCAACCCAGGATCTGCGTGAAGGCCTCGTCGATCTCGATCAGTATTGCGAGCCCGTCCTTGCGCACGCGGGCGAAGCGTGGGTTACGGGTCGGCGTCGTGTGCGCTATCACCTCCTCACCTGGTTGTCGCTCGCCGTGTTCGTCCGCGGTGAACGCGCCGAGGTAGACGCCGTGCTGCGCCCGGGCGTCCAAGAAGTGCAGCATGACGCCACGGTCGGGGTCCGCCGCCAGCCTGACGTGTGCACTGGCGACCCCGGTCTTTCGCGCCTTCTCCCAAGTGTCGATCACCACGCCTCTGTACTGCGGCACCACCATGTCGAGCGCTGAACGGCGGCCTTCGATCACGCCATGCCCGTTCAGGTCCAGTGAATCGGGCATCGGCACGGTGGCCGCGTTGGCGTCGTGAGCGAAGAAGACGGCTTCGGGGTGGCTCGCCAACACGGTCGCGAGGGTGGCGTCGACCGCGTCCTCGCCGGCCGTGTCCTCACCGGTGACCTGCGGGCCCGGCGCGGGGCCTGGTTTGGGATCTGTGCGTGCAGTGTCGTCGTCGGTCATGTCGCGCGCGAGTTGTCCTTGGGATGATTGGTGGCCGGGCGAGGTGTTTCTCGTACCGGCGCGAACGCCACTCACGCGAAGAGGCATCGACCACTTCGATGCCCACGTTTAGTGTTTCGGTCTGACCACGGACCGTGACGACGTTGGCCGAACCGTGTGTGCTCAGTGGAGACTTTGTTCTCTGAGACCGCCTCCGACAAGGACTAAAGGACTGCAAGGTGTGGCACAGGCAATGGATCGACCAAGTGCGCCTTGGGCTCCTCGGTCCCCAGGCGATCTCGGGCGTCATCTCCGAGCTCGAGGCGTTCAAAGCCCTCGGCGTCAAAGGCGTCACGGTCGATGTATCGTTCCCCCTCCTGCTCTTGAGCACTCCCGACAGCTCGAGGTACCTGAGCTTCTACGAGCAGGTCGCCGAGCAGGCGCGTTCGCGACAGATGGTGCTCTCGGTGAAGGAGAACCCGGTCTTCTCGGGCACCCCGCTCACCTCGCTGTCGATCAGCTACTCCGGGCTCACCCTGGCGTCGTATGCCGCCGAGCAACGCGAAGAAGCTCAGGTCATCATCGACCACCTGAGCCCGAGCTACCTGTCGCTGCTCACCGAGCCCGACACCTTCTCCGACACGCTGGGCATCGACCTCGACACACCTGCGGCGGCGGTCGAGCTTCGGGTACCTCAGCTGGTCGGCACCCCTGGTGAGGGACGCCTGGTCGAAGGACTCCCGTATGGGGCGAGGCTGAGGCGAGGTCGATCGCCTTCTCCTTTACGCTGGCTCCCCGGGCACCGTAGACTTGCGCCTCCGTTGAGAAACTGCTGGGTGAGGCAGGCCGAACACAGAGGGTGTGCTTAGGAGGGGGGTCGGCGTGGCCCGTGAAGCATCAGAGCCCGCGCTTGCCTTACGAGGACGCGACAGCCCGGTGGTCGCGCAGCCCGACACACAGGACGTCATGGACCACCTGCGCGGTGCGCGAGAGCCTGATGAGGGTGAGCCGGCTGCAGGCGGACGTGACGTGGCCGGCCGCAGAGACGAACGAGCCGCCGAAGCCGAGGACGTGAGCTCGAAGCTGGACAAGCTGCTCCAGCGCGACCTGGGGCGCCACCGGGTCTTGATCGCGCTCTGCATGGTGGTGGCCTGGGCGGTGGTCTCGGTCGTGGTGTACGTCGAGCTCACCGGCTCTCCGCACCAGCCGACGGTCGCGTCTCGCACGCTCGCGTGGCTGTTCCCGCTCGTGACCGGGGTGATGGTGGGGGTGATCCTGGTCCTCGGCCACCTCGCCGGGGTTCGCATCCGCGAGGGTCTGAGAGACGCCGACGAGGCGTTGCGCTCCATCGAGCGGGTGACCGATCCTTCCCTGTCCTTCCTTGTGCTCGACGACCTGCTCGACCGGCTGCTCACGCGGGTGACGCGCGCAGTCCACGGCGACGTGGCGGTCATCGACCTGGTCTCCGAGGACGATACCCAGCTCACCCTGCGGGCCTGGTACGGGATCGAGGGCCTCGCGCGTCCCAACAAGAGCGTCCCGATGGGAGTCGGGGTCGCCGGGGTCGTCGCCCAGCGCGCCGAGGCGGTCATCGTGAACGATGTCGGAGTCGCAAGGACGGAAGCACCCTGCCTCGGAGGGCGCGTCGCATCGCTCTTGGGGGCCCCGCTCCTGGTGGGTGGCAAGGTCGTGGGCGTGGTGCTGGTCGGCGCACGTGGGCAAGACCAATTCTCTGATCGGGATCTCCGATTGCTGCAGCTGGTCGCTGACCGCTCAGCAGCTTCAATCGAGCGTGCCAGGCTGGACGAGGCCGCACGCCGGGGCAGGCTTGGGGCCGAACACTCCCGCCGCCACGTGGCCCTGCTGGCGAATACCGGCTTCGTGCTGGCCAAGGCATTGGAGGGCTACGACGAGGCGATGGTGCAGTTGGCCGATCTGGTGGTCCCGGCTTTCGCCGACTGGTTCGCGATCGACCTAGTCGGTGAGGACGGGAGGCTTCGACGGGTCGTCGATCGCGATCACAGCCACCTCGAGGTGCCCACCGATGGGGCGGAGGGCCATTCCGAGGAGGGCACCGAGGAGGCTGCATCGAGCATGCCTGGCGTGCTGAGGGACGGTCTGCGCGGCAGGGACAGCCGTTTGGAGATCGACGTGCTCGTGCAAAGGGTCGTCTCCAGCGGGCATCCCGAGGTCTTCATGCGCACCAAGCGTTCGGGAGCACCGCATGACGGTGAGCCGGCGCCTCTCGGTGACTATTTCGAGGCTCTCCCGGCGTCGGGGATCGAGTCGATGTTCGTCGTGCCCGTCCAGGTCCGGGGTGTCTCCTTCGGTGCACTCACCTTCGCCACAGGCTCCGGACGGCGTGGGTACAGGCGTTCGGACTTGGAGACCGGCAAAGGGGTCGCCGAGCGCGTGGCGATCACGGTCGAACGGGTCCTGCTGTGGCACGAGAGCCGCGAGGCGGAGAAGGCAGCGTCACGGCGCGCGGCGGAGAACACCCGCCTCTACCAAGCCGTCCGGAGCAACGAGCAGCGCCTACGGGCGGTGCTCGACTCGTCTCCTCTCGCGATCGCCGAGCTCGACCTCGACGGGTGCGCACGTTGGTGGAACCGGGCCGCGGGCGTGCTCTTCGAATGGGAAGTGTCGGGCGGGGGTCCTTGCCGGATCATCGCCCGTGACGAGGTGTCGGAAGCCGTGCTGGCGCAGCTGTGGGAGCGCACGAAACAGGGAGAGTCGACGCTCGGCGCCGACGTGGCAGCGTGTCTTTCGGACGGGGAACTGCTCGACCTGTCGGTCTCGACGGCGCCGCTTCGCGAGCACGAGGCCGAGGTGACCGGGATCCTGGTCGTGGTCGAGGACGTGACCGAGAGGCGCCAGATGTTGGAGCAGGCGCAACAGGCCGAGCGGCTGGCGGCCATGGCCCGCCTGGCAGGGGTTGTGGCGCACGACTTCAACAATCTGCTCACGGTGATCCTCGGCTGCAGCGAGGTCCTCCTTCGCCGCATGAGAGCGGACGCCTTGCCGAGTGGGCACGAGGCGCAGCTGGAGCAATTAGAAGAGCAAACGGGACAGAGGGCACAGAACGCGCGACGCCGGCAGGGCGCAGGGATGGTGACGGAGCGCTACGCAGAGATATGTGCGCAGATAGAGGAAGTGGAGGCCATAGAGCGCGCCGGCCGGCGCGCTGCGGCGCTCACGAGCCAGCTACTCGCGATCGGCCCTCGCCAGGTGGTAACGCCGGTGGTGGTCGACCCCGACACGCTGGTGGCGGAGATGCGCCCGATGCTGCTTCGCGTGCTGGGTGCGAGCGTGGAGCTCGAGCACGTGCCCGCCTCGTCGCCGGTGCGTATCGTGGTGGACCCGGCGGAGCTCGAGCGGGCGGTGCTCAACCTGGCGATCAACGCATGCGACGCGATGTCAGCGGGGGGGCGCCTGGTCGTACAGAGCCAGCTGGTCGCTGGGCGCCACCCGACCCATCCTCGCTGGGCGGCGCTCGTGGTGTCGGACACCGGGACGGGCATGGACTCGCAGACGGCCGAGCACTGCTTCGAGCCCTTCTTCACGACCAAGGACGTCTCGAGCGGCACCGGGCTCGGGCTGGCCGCGGTGCACGCCATGGTGACCCAGGCCGGGGGAAACGTCACACTGGACACCTCGCCAGGGCAGGGGACCACGTTCACGTTGTGGTTCCCTGCTGTGGACGCCGAGACGACCCGCGAGGGCGAGGAGGAGCTGGCCGAGCACTTCGGGCACGAGCTGGTCCTGCTGGTGGAGGACGATGACGAGCTTCGCCGCCTGGTCGCGCGTGAGCTCACCTGGCGTGGCTATCGCGTTATGGAAGCCTCCGGGGGCGCGGAGGCGCTCGAGGTCGCGGGCTCGCTCGACGAGCAGGTCGACCTGCTGGTGACGGACGTGGTGATGCCCGAGATGAGCGGCGTGGAGCTCTCGAGGCGGCTCAGTGAGAGATGGCCGTCGGTTCCGGTGCTGTTCGTGTCCGGGCACCTCCAAGGAGGTCGAGCTGTTCGCGAGGATCTGGCCGAGGACGCCGAGCTGCTGGCCAAGCCGTTCACCCCCGACCAGCTGGCGCGGCGGGTACGCCACGTCCTCGACCGGAGCGTTGCACCAAGTCCTGAGCCAAGTCCCATTTGAGCGCCGCCGTCTTGGCGCGACCCCCGGCTCACGTGGGGAGGGCCAACCACGGTCTCAGCCAGGCGGCTTCGATCAGGGCTCGAAGCGGTAGCCGACCCCTCGCACGGTCTGGATCCACCTCGGCTCGTTCGGATCGGCCTCGATCTTCTTTCGGACGCGCCGGACGTACTCGGTGACCGTGTCTGCGTCCTGCCACTCCGCAGAGGAGTCCCAGACGTGGGAGAGGAGCTGTCCGCGGGTGAAGACCTGGCGTGGGGAGCCGGCGAGGAACGCGAGAAGGCCGAATTCCTTGGCAGTCATCTTCACCAGGGCGCCCGACAACCTCACCTCGTGTGCGGAGGGGTTGATCTCGAGCTCCCCGAATTGGATCACCGGGGCCGTGGGCTGTTGGGGGCCACTGGTGCGTCGCAGCACCGTGCCCACCCTTGCCGCGAGCTCGGCGGGAGAGAAGGGCTTTACGACGTAGTCGTCGGCACCGAGCTTGAGCCCGAGCACCCGGTCGATCTCCTTGCCCCTTGCTGTGAGCAGGATCACGGGTAGGTCGCTCTTCCTGCGCAGGGCGGCGAGGACGTCGAAACCGTCCTCGGTACCGAGCGTGATGTCGAGGATCACGAGGTCCGGCGAGCGAGCGTCGAGTGCGGCGGTGACCTCGGCGCTCGTGGCGGCCTCGTCGGCGACGTAACCCTCGGCCTCGAGCACGCGCACGACGAAGCTTCGGAGGTCGGGGTCGTCATCGACTATTAGGATCCGCCCGCGCTGACGGGCGTCCGCCCCACTCCGAGTGGGCGCGTGCGTCGTGTCCGGGGTCACCTTGACCGAGCGCCTTCCGCCATATGAGACGCGCTCATGTCTTTTCAGTTTAGTCGGGACCGGTCAGCGGTCACCCTGGTCAGCCGGCAGCCTGGTAAGAGGGTGTCCTGGGCTGTTCTGGATGAGTCGGTGAGGGGCCTGCGCGACCTGGCGAGAGCGATGGACAAGGTGACCACCCGCCAAGCCGGGGGAGTTGGGGATTCGTTGATCGACTGTAGGTCATCCAGTGGCTCCCGTGGGTCAGACTCAACTGGTGGCAGAACTAGGTGTCTCTAGGAGGTTCGGCGCCCGTGGAGGACGCCTGCGCGTTTCCGAGAATGCGGAGGCTCGGCCCGACGAGCCGACGGTCCTGCTCGTGGGCACACACGACTGGGCGATAGAGCAGTCGGCCACCGAGCTCGAGGCTGCCGGCTGGCAGGTGCTGCGTTGTCACGAGCCGGGGGAGCCGACCTTCCCGTGCAACGCACTGATAGAGGGCCGCACGTGCCCGCTCGAAATCGGCTTCGACGTGGTTGCCACCGTGCGCGCCCGAGCCATCAGCGCCCTCACGCAGCCGGAGTTCGGGGTGGTCTGCGCACTGCACGCGGGTGCCCCCCTGGTGGTGGCCGGTGTAGCGTCCGAGCGTCCTTTCGGACCGTGGACGGCGGTGACCGTGGAGCAGAATGGCGACGTTGTGAGCGCCTGCCGGACGGCCGCTGCCGAGGCCCTCGTCCCCAGTCCGGCGCCGACACCCTGAGGATCAAGAGGAGCAGCTACATGGCGGGCAGTAGCAGACGGATCGTTGACATCGAGCCGTGGCTCGAGGAGGTGTGGGCTGCGAAGGGAACTGACCTCTTGCTCACGGCGTCCGCCCCACCGCTCATCAGGGTGGACGGGGAGATGAGGCCCGTAGAGGGGGCAGAGCTCCTGACCCCTTCGTCGGTGGAGGGGCTGGTGCACACCATTCTCGGCGAGGAGCTCGTGTCTCGCTTCGTCGCCGAGCGCGAGATCGACTTCGCCTTCTCCTGGAAGGAGCAGGCTCGCCTGCGCTGCAACGCCTTCCACCAGCGCGAGGCGGCCGCGCTTGCGATGCGGATCATCCCCTACGAGATCCCCGGGTTCGATTCTCTGGGCATCCCGCCCGTCGTCGAACAGCTGGTGAACCTGCCGATGGGCTTTGTGATCGTGACCGGTCCGACCGGGTCGGGGAAGTCCACGACGCTCGCCGCGATGATCGACTACATCAACTCCCACCGGCGCTGCCACGTCATCACGATCGAGGACCCGATCGAGTACGTCCACGGAAACCACCGCTCGGTTGTCAACCAGCGAGAGGTCGGCACCGACACCGAGTCGTTCCACAAGGCGCTTCGCTCGGTGCTTCGCGAGGACCCCGACGTCCTGCTCGTAGGCGAGATGCGCGACCTCGAGAGCATCGGAGCAGCTATCACCTTCGCCGAGACCGGCCACCTGGTGTTCGCCACCCTGCACACGAACGACAGTGCCCAGGCGCTCGACCGCATCGTCGACGTGTTCCCCTCCGACCGTCGCGAGCAGATCGAGGTACAGCTGGCCTCGACTCTCGAGGGTGTCGTCTACCAGCGCCTGCTACCTCGGATCGGCGGCGGCATGATCGCCGCCTACGAGGTGCTCATGGCGAACCACGCTGTTCGGAACCTCGTACGCGAGGGCAAGACCCGTCAACTGCGAAACGTGATCACGACCCACCAGTCCGAAGGCATGCAGACCCTCGAGATGGCCCTGAGCGCCCTGGTGGCGAAAGGGGTCATCGACTACGAAACGGCGCTGAAGGTGAGCCTTTACCCGAAGGAAATCGCCAAGCCCATGCCCACCCCCCAGGCGATCGCTCTCCAGACGACTGCCGCTTCCGGGGCACCCGGAGGTCCCCATGCCAGTCCGCCGCCGCCGGGACACAGGCAAGGGCCGATGGCCGAGCCAGAGCCACCTCGGGTGGCGCCGGTCTAGCCGTGATAGTCGGTCGTCTCGGGCGAGCTTCTCGCGCTGTGGGTGGCCAGAAGCCCGCGGAGTCATAGTATGTCGAGAAAAGATTGCAATGGGCATGATCGGATCCTGCGGCTTCGACGCCGGACGGGTCCTTGCGGAGGAGGCCCCGTGGCCATCTGTGGTTCTCGCCGTTGGCCGGAGACCCCTGTCCGGTGTGAGGAGTGGCGGCGCTGATGTTGTGGCGACGTATCCGGTCCGTTGTCGAGCGAGGGGCCAGCCGCTCGGCTTGGTGTTCGCGTTGCGCGCGGGCTCACGGCGAGGAGGGGTTCACCCTGATCGAGCTTATGATCGTGCTCGTCATCCTCCCGCTGGTCATCGGTGGCGTCAGTATCGCCATCATCACGAGCTTGAAGGACTCGAACGGGGTGTCGGGCAAGGTATCGGACTCCTCGAGCACCCAGATCACGTCAGCTTCCTATGTCCGCGATGTGCAGAGCGCCGCTTCAATCACAACGACGGCTTCTGCTTCGTCTCCCCCGCCATGTGGTTCCGGGACGGTTTTCGTGCTCGGTCTGTCCTGGGCGGGGACGGTGGGCAACACAGTCGTGTCCTACTGGGAAGGCCCCACCTCAGGCGACCTCGTTAGAATTGCTTGCACCAATGGGTCGCCCACCCCGACCGGGACTGACATCGTGGCACACGGATTGTCACCCAGTTCTGTCACAGCAGCGATCACGCCGCCGGGAGAAGCGATCAAAGCAGCCGCGGGCTGGACGGCGACCGCGGGTATCTCCAGCGTTATCCTTGGGGCGCTGGAGAGCGCCAGTGCGTTCAACTTCGACCTGCTGGCTTCCCCTCGCAGCTGGACGCCGGCGAGCGGGGGGGTCGAGGGCGGTGGGACTCCCACTCCGCCGCCGCTAGTGCTGCTGGGCTCGGCGTCGCCGTCGCCCGTCCTCACCTGCTCAGGCAACGGCCAGATCGACGTGAGCGGCACGGTGGCGATGAACCCTACTGGGAACGGGAGCGCCACCCTGAGCGGGAACGCCGACCTGACGGCTACTCAGATCTACACCGCGGACCAGGCGAATCCGTCGAATGCGATCTCCACCTCTGGGAACGCGACTTACAGCCCTTCCGGCACCCCCAGTTCCGGGCCTGCAATTCCTGACCCGTACCAAAGCCTGGTCGGACCGAGCACCACGGGCCCACCGGTTTACACCGATGGCAATTATCACGGTCCGGGCGTGTACCAGAACACGCTCAGCCTCTCGGGACAGGCCAATGTGACACTGGCAAGCGGCACCTATGTCCTTGAGAACGGCATCTCGCTCAGCGGTCAAGCCACGCTCACGAGCGCGTCGGGCGGGGTGTTCTTCTACGTCACCGGTGGCTCGATCAACCTCTCGGGGAATGGAAAAGTGACGCTCGAGCCGATGAGCAGTCCGCCGGCGCCAGCGCCCGACCTGCTCATCTGGCAGGTGAGTGGGGACCACCAAGCGCTAGGTCTTTCGGGCAACGGCAGTGGCAACCTGTTTGATGGGGCGATCTACGCGCCTGGTGCACAGGTTGGAGGGACGGGCAACGCCTCTCTCAAGGTTGGTTCTGTCGTGGCAGAGAGCATCGCATGCAGCGGCAACGGCACCACGACCGTCGGTTAGTCGCGCTGCACCAGAGGCGTGCCGTTCCGCGTGCTCGCCTGGCTGCGAAAGGCCCTGACCGGCGTCACGAAGGTGTTGGCATATCGGGGTCCGAACGAGGCGACACGCTGATCGAGGTGCTGATCGCGGTGGTCATCATCGCCCTCGCGGTGGTGCCGCTGCTCGGTGCGCTCGTCACATCATTGACGGGTTCGGCCGAGCATCGCAGCTTGGCCGCCATCGACACCGTGTTGAAGAGTTTCGCGGAAGCTGCCAAGTACGACATACAGCTGCAACCGGTGACGCCGACATCAGCCCCGCTTTTCAAGAACTGCGCGACCACGACCAGCTATCGCATCGTGAGCATGCCCAGTCCGACGAGTGGTCCCGTGGGCACGGCGGTGACGGTCTTTGGTACCGGGTACGACGCGAATTCCCCGCTGACGGTCACCATGGGGTCCCCGATCCCCTCGTCGGATGTGCTCTCAGGTGCTTCCACTGACGGGAACGGCAACGTCGGGGTCACCTTCACAGTTCCTGCGGGGGCGAGCAGCGGCCAGGTGACGGTGAGTGAGACGAGTAATCCGTCTGTCTCGGCCACGTCTACCGACCCTTTCACGATCTCATCAGGAACCCCCGTATCCACGTCATCACCACTGGCTGGTTACACGATTGGCATCAGCCGGATCGGTTGGTGGAACGGTTCAGGCTTCGATTGGCCGCCCGCGCCGTGCTCGACGGCCGACCAAAGCGGGGTTCAGCGGATCACGCTTCTTGCCGCCGCTCCCAATAACGTGAGCGACACTCTTGATTTCGTCGTATTGAACCCGGGCACCGTGACGTCGGTCATCACCAGCAGCGCTTCAACGACGTTCACCGTGGGCACGGCAGGGACCTTCACCGTGACCTCCACGGGGTTCCCGACCCCGACCCTTTCGGAGTCGGGGCCCTTGCCGAGCGGAGTCAGCTTCAACGCGGCAACGGGGGTGTTGTCAGGCACACCGGCTGCCGGCACCGGGGGTACGTACCCCATAACCTTCACAGCTACCAACTCGGCGGGACCCCCCTTCACTCAGCTCTTCACTCTTACCGTCGATCAAGCGCCGGTCATCACGAGCGTCAACCAGACAACCTTCACCGTAGGAACGGCAGGGACCTTCACCGTGACCACTACCGGTTTCCCAGCTCCCACGCTCACCAACGCGGACTTCACCGGGTGCACCACGTCGACGTTGCCAAGCGGCGTGACATTTACCGCCAACTCCGACGGCACCGCCACCCTGGCCGGCATCCCCGAAGCGGGCACAGGCCGCACCTACACCCTGTGCCTCAACGCTTCGAACGGCGTTAACCCGAACGCCACCCAGAGCTTCACTCTTACCGTCAATCAAGCGCCGGTCATCACGAGCGTCAACCAGACAACCTTCACCGTAGGAACGGCAGGGACCTTCACCGTGACCACTACCGGTTTCCCAGCTCCGACGTTCACCAACGCGGACTTCACCGGGTGCACCACGTCGACGTTGCCAAGCGGAGTGACATTTACCGCCAACTCCAACGGCACCGCCACCCTGGCCGGCATCCCCGGAGCGGGCACAGGCCGCACCTATGCCCTGTGCCTCAATGCTTCGAACGGCGTGAACCCGAAAGCCACCCAAAGCTTCACCCTGACCGTTGATCAAGCGCCGGCCATCACGAGCACCCCTTCCACGACTTTCAGGGTGGGCCACTCTAAGACCTTCACCGTGACCTCCACGGGGTTCCCGACCCCGACCCTTTCGGAGTCGGGGTCCTTGCCGAGCGGAGTCATCTTCAACGCGGCAACGGGGGTGTTGTCGGGTACACCGGCCGCCGGCACCCAAGGCACATACAAGTTGACTTTCACGGCCACCAACGGGGTGAACCCGAACGCTACCCAGAACTTCACGCTCACCGTGACCAGCTAGTCGATATCCGATGCCTCCTTCCACTCGACACCAACACGGCGAAGACGGTGCCTCCCTGATCTTGGCCTTGGTCTTCATGGTGGTGATGTCCCTTCTCCTATTGGGCCTCCTCGAAATGACCGGGACGGCCCTTGTGAACACCTACAACCTCAAGAGCCAGCGCTCCCTGGAGTACGCAGCCGACGGTGCTGCCGAAATAGCCGTCCAGAACGTGCGTTACTCCGATAATCCGTACTCGGCTGGTTCGACGAATTGCCTTCCCGGTTCTGTGAGCTCCATCACCCTCAACGGCGTCAGTATGAGCGTCGACTGTACCCAGGAGGCGTACGATCCACTGAACGGCCTGACGCGAGAGGTGAACTTTTACGCCTGCACGTCGACTTTGTGCACAAGCAGTAATGCTGTTCTTCAAGCGGAAGTGACGTTCGAGGACTACTCCTCTGACAACACGACGTATCATTGCTCTCCGACGACTGGCCTTTCGACCTGTGGGACGGGAATGCTGATCGACAGCTGGGTCGTCGAGACGGCCAACCACTGAGCCCGATCTAGCATTGCCGCGGGAAGCAGACCAGGTGCGCAAGACTCAACTGGGGTGAACCGCCGGATTAGGTAGGGTGACTCTTCGTGCCGACAACCATGGCCCAGCGCGGGGCGCGGCTTCCGTACCGTTTGCTAGCCGGCGTAGTGCCGTGCCCTCCGGGTTGGTTGGCAGCGACCGCGAAGCTCCAGGGGATCACGATGTCACCCGAGGACCCACAGGTCTTCAAGTCCTTCCTCGATGTTCTGGACTACAAGCCGGCGTACCAGGTGATCGCGCTGTTCGCTCCCGTGGGCCTTCTGGATGAGCCGACTCCACGGGGTCGGCACTGCGATCGCGATGCCCGGCGCATCGTCGGCCGGCCGAGGTCGAGTGCGATCGTCTCGGCGCCGGCGCGAGCCGCACTGAACAAGAGCACGTTCAAAGAAGCTGCTGCCGCCAACGGTGGCCATCTGAGCCCTGTCAGCTGGCGCCAACTGGCGCGTGTCTCGGAGGTCGACAAGGACATCGCTCCCTATTGGCAGCGTACGGTCTTCGAGGTCCATCCCGAGCTCAGCTTCTACCAGCTGAACGAGGATCAGCCCGTGCAGTTCTCCAAGCACTCACAAGCAGGGCTGGAAGAGCGCCGGGCGGTGCTCACAAAGCGGTTCCCGGGCGTGGAGCGGATTGTCGACAGGCCTCTTCCCAGGGTCAGACCAGCGCACCTCCTCGATGCCGCCGCATGTCTGTGGACGGCGAGGCGCATCATCTCGCGAGCGGTCAACCGCCTTCCCGAGGACCCCGAATGGGACAGCCTCGGCCTTCGGATGGAGATGGTCAGGTAATTTCCGGCGCTGCGCGAACATGCACATTTCAAGTGCTACGGCGCGAAGACAACTTGTTCGGGTCGACCAGATCAACGTGGACGCGCTCTACTCGACGAGGCAGGCATTTTGGTGCCGGGGTGGTCTTCGGGTCGTTTGAGTCCATCTATCTGGTGTCGGCGCGTGCGATCGGCTCAGACCTGCGACCTGCGGTCACCTACGGCCGGCGGATGGAGGTGGCAGCATCGGTGGGATTCGTCGTCGAAGCACGCGCCTAACCTGGGCCGGTCTCGCGCCGTGGCTTCGAGAATCACATGAGGAACTGCAGCGGGGGTGGAGGGATGGGGGTAATGGCGCATTGGCGGTGTCACCAGTGGGCAGCTAGCCCCTCGGCACGGCGACGCCTCTGATAGCGATGGACGCCCTACTGGGGATCCCTGATACAACGCAAGCGTAGGCTACGACGCAGAGGCTTGCGCGAGGTAGCCAATGACGCGTTTGGCTGGAGGCGACTGCCGCCTACCGGTTGGCAGCGAGTTCTGCGGCGACGTAGAGGTGGGTTGTTCTGGTGTCAGCAGAGAACGAGACCGGGGTTTGCTCATTAGGCGCGCAGACGAGCCGGGGGCCGGTCGACCCCCGGCTCGTCACGTACCGGTCACTCCTGATCAGCCAACCTTACGGAATGGCGTTGCAACCGTTGGATGACGTTTGAGTATCGAAGTCAATCGTGCCAGCGGCCGTTTGCACGTTTACTACGCCGGTGCTAAAGCCGGAATCGAGGATGGCATAGCCGTTGTTCGCAAGAGTGGCGGGTGGCGCCTGGCGCAGCCACGGCCCCTTGCCATTCGTCACGGTGGTCAGGTCAGCAAATGTGCTTGGCCAACCAGGTTCTGAGGCTTTGTAGGCCTCAACGGCTGTCTCGACGCTCTTGGCATCTGAATTGCATGCCGCCTGCTTCGCGTTCGACGTCGTGGTTCCAACCGCAAACACCACAATCGCGGCCAGAATGGCCAGGACGACGATAACGATGAGGAGCTCGATGAGGGTGAAGCCCCCCTCGTTCCTCTTTTCCTTCATTTTCTCCCACATGGTTCTAGTAGTTCCTTTCTTCTACTTGTTGCTGGATTCGAGTCCAGCACGGTTGATGACGTGCTGAATTGCGAGGTTGAGGTGAGATGCCTTTGCCTATATCGACACCTCCTCGTCCGCCTGGGTAGAGATGACTCTGAGATCTGCGCGGGTGGTCATGTAATGTGCACCTGGCGGTAGATCCCGTACATTGCCGAGATGAGGGCGATTGCCACGAAGCCGACTATGATGCCGACGAGGGTGATGACGGCCGGCTCGAAGAGAGCGGTGAAGCGCTTCAGCTTGTAGTCGAGTTCCCGGTCGAAGTAGATCGCCGCCGATTCCAGCTGGTCGTCCATGGTCCCTGTGCTTTCGCCCACTAGGAGCATGTGGCGGGCCGCCGGAGGGAAGAGCCCGGTCGCCGAGAGCGGGCCTGCCAGTCCCTCTCCGCGCATCATTTCAGAGCGAGCGTTGGAGAGACCGTTTTGGTAGACGGTGTTCGTGGTGGCCTCGCTCGTGACTTGGAGGGCTTCGGGCAGTGGGACGCCGGTGCTCACCATCGAGTGGAGGATCCGACAGAAACGCTCGAGGATGGCGGTTCGGATGAGGTCGCCGAGGACCGGCACCTTCAGGAAGGTCCTGTCCCGGATCGCGCGGCCGCGGTCGGTAACAGTACCGAGAACGACCATCAAGATGATGGCGGCTGCCACCGCGGCAAGGAGGTACCAGTCGTTTGTGACGAAGTTAGCGATCGCGAGCAGCATCCGGGTGGGAAGCGGGAGTTTCGCGTGGAACGAGGCGAAGAACGTCTTGAACCGGGGGAGCACCCACCCGGTGATGATCACCACAGCCACGATGGCGAAGCAGAAGATGATCGCCGGGTACATGAGCGCCCCGCTCACCTTCCGGCGCGCTTCGATGTCGCGGTCGATGTAGTCGGCGAGCTGGTCGAGGACGATGTCGAGGTTGCCTGTGAGCTCCGCCGAGCGAAGAATTCCCAAGTAGTAAGATGGGAAAGCCTCGGGGTGAAGGGTCGCAGCGCCTGCGAAAGTCTCACCCGATCGCAGCGAGTCGGCCATCTCGGCGAAGATCCTCGAGAAGGCCTTGTTCCCGAGCTCCTCGGTCATCACCTCGAGGGCCTCTAGCACCGGGATGCCGGCGCGCATGAACACGGCCATCTGGCGCGAGAAGTGCATGAGCTCGCGGCGCGAGATCTTCTTCTTGGTGATCTCGAGCTTGAGAAGGTTCTTCTTCTCGATGACCTTTACCGGTGCCAGCTCCCTGTCGATGAGAGCGCGCCGGGCCATGCTTGCTGTGAGGGCGTCCTCGATTCCTGAGATGGTCGTCCCGTCGGGGCTGACGGCGGTGAACTTGTACTTAGCCATGGTCGCTATCCTTCGATCACGCGGCGTAGATGGAACGGACCACTTCGGAGATCGTCGTGGTGTCCTCAGAGATAAGGCGGACGGCTTCGTCGCGCAGCGTGCGCATCCCCTGGGACACCGCCATCCGCTGGAGCTCCTCTTGGGTGGCCCACCCCACGACGAGCCTCTTGATCTCCGGGGTGATTCGCATCAGCTCGAACACGCCGATGCGCTCCCGGTAACCGGTTCCTGCACAGAAGTTGCAGCCCTCGCCCTGCCAGAACTTGGCCTTGGACTCGCCTCCACTGCCTTCGTAGAAGGCGATCTCTTCGTCCTTGGGCTCGTACGGCACCTTGCAGGTCTGGCAGATGCGGCGGACAAGGCGCTGGCTCACGACCGCCAGGACCGAGGAGGCGATCAGGAACGACTCGATGCCCATATCCAAGAAGCGGTGAAGCGCGGCCGCGCAGTCCGTCGCGTGCAGGGAGGAAAGCACAAAGTGTCCGGTGAGAGCCGACTGGACGGCCACTCGGGCGGTGTCCACGTCGCGGATCTCGCCGACGAGGATCACGTCGGGGTCCTGGCGCAGGATCGAGCTAAGCCCAGTGGCAAAGGTGATTCCTGCCTGCTCGTTCGTCTGGATCTGGTTGATCGACGGGAAGATGTACTCGACGGGGTCTTCGATCGTCATGATGTTACGATGCGGTTCGTCGATTTCGTTGAGTGCGGCGTAAAGGGTCGTGGTCTTCCCGCTACCGGTCGGGCCGGCGCACAGCATCATCCCGAAAGGCGCACGGATGATGTGGGCGAACGACTGGTGGGTCACAGAAGGCATCCCGAGATCGCTCATCTCGTAGAGCGAGCGGCTTCGATCGAGGAGTCGCATCACGCAGGACTCGCCCCAGATGGTGGACACCGTGGAGACCCTGATGTCGATCTCGCGATCGTCGATCTCCATGGTGATCTGTCCGTCCTGGGGCCGCCGGCGCTCCACGATGTTCATGCCGGCCAGAATCTTGATGCGGCTGGTGAGCGCCGCAGCCATGGTGGCGGGCAGCTCGACGGCGTCGTGCAGAGCCCCGTCGATGCGAAATCGAACCCTGAGACGCCCGCCCTGGGGTTCGATGTGGATGTCCGAAGCGCGGTCTCTTAGGGCCTGTGTGATGATCAGGCTCACGACCTGCACCACGGGCGCGTCCTCTGCGATCGCCTGTTGGACGGTCGTCTCCACAGGCCGTCGAGGTGCCTCGGTTGCCTCGAAGGCCTGGACGTGTCTTTCGATGTACCCGAGTGCCCGGTAGGCGGAGTCGATAGCGCGCTGTACGTCAGAACGCGGGGCGATAGCCAGGCGTACGACGTGGCCCGAGGCGTTGGTGAGGGTCTTCGCCATGTCCGGGCTCGGGTCGGACACAGCGATCGTCACCGCGTTCTCGTCGAGGGTGATGGGCACGGCCAAATGGGCGCGGGCCACCGTCTCAGGCAAGACTTCGACGGCTTCGGGGGTCGGGGTGGTCTGGGAGAGGTCGACGAGGGGGATGTCGAGCTGTTCCGATAAAACCTGGGCGAGACCCAGCTCGGTGATCGCGCCGAGCTCGACCAAGAGCGTGCCGATCCGTTTGCCCGACGAGGACTGCTGGAGAAGGGCCTCTGCCAGCTGGGCGTGGGTGATCAGCTGTGCCCCCACGAGCAGCTCACCGAGCAGGGCGCGCGACCATGGTGCCGTGCTCTCGGACGTCGGCTCGTCGCTTGCCAGCGACTGTGCGGCGGCGCTGTTGGCGACTGCCTGGCCTCGGCGGCCCGAGGTCCTTCGGTGCCTCATCGCTGCTGCCTTGGCTTCGAGCTGCCTGGATGACGCCTCGAGGACGAGCTCGACCAGGGCGCGGGCAGGCGCGCTGTAGCTGCACCCGCCACGGCCGTACCACCGATCAGCGCGGAGAATCGGGTGTTCGAGAGAGGGCTCCCGCCTAATGTGCCAGGGCGCCCGGGCACCCTGGTGCTCGTAGCCACATGGAGAATGGTGGCCGATCGGAACCACTAGCCCGTCTATGGCATCTCAACATTCTGTCAACATCGCCACCTCTGGGCTCCTGGACCGCCATACAGAGGTAAGAGGCCCGGTGGCCAGCATGTTTGGCGACTCGCGTTAGTTGGGGATTAGTTGAGAAGTGGTTGGCGCGTCAGTGAGATCGGTGGCCCAGAGTTGAATCCGATCCGCAGTTTGCGGTGAGGGCGGAGGGGTCCTCAGGCGCACCGGGAAGTGTTGGCGCGCTCCTAAGAGGCTTCCAAAACCCTCGACATTCCGATCGACCAGGGGACCCTCGTTGAAGCGGTTCTTCATCGAAAGTGAGGGCAGACGAACTTTCTAAGGCGGTCGTGCTCGACGGGACTTCTCGGGGTCCGGTCGGGCCGAGGTGTTGCGGTTCTGGCAGGCGGGGCTGAGTACCCGCCCCGCCTGTTCCGCACAAACGGGGACTCCGAGGCGGAGGACCCCAGCAGTAGGGGCGACGTGACGATCCAGGGGTCGAGTTTGGTCGCCGGACCTTTGGGGAGCGAGTGGCGAACCCGACGCCCTTGTCGAGTAACCACAGAAACCAAAGGAGCATCACAATGAAGCGCTTCATGAACAGAAAGGTCGTGACCATCGGCGTTGCCGTTGGTCTGACCCTAGGTATCGCCGGGGCAGCCCTGGCGTACTTCACCTCGTCCGGGACCGGTAGTGGTACAGCGGCGACGGCGACGGCAGGGACCATCTCCATTAGTGGTGACGGGATCACCGGTCTGGCACCGGGTGCTGGTCCGCAGGCCGTCAACTTCACATTGACCGCCAGCGTGGCTAACTCGTACGTCGACACGGTCACGGCCAGCCTCCCCACGGCCGCGAACCCGAGCATTGCCACAGAACAAGATGTCACCAGCAACGGCACCACGCCGATTGCCGGATGCCAGGCCGCTTGGTTCAGCTTCGACCCGAGCAGTGGCGTGTCGACGGTGGGCCAGGAGGTTGCCATCGGAACTCCGGTCGACGACACCTCGACTGGCTTGACGCTCACCCTGAACGAGAGTGGTGGACCCCAGACCGCGTGCCAGAACGCGTCGATCTACGTCTCCTTCTCGTCGACCTGACGTGACTTAGCTGGTGGAGGTGGGCTGCGACCCACCTATCCACCTAGATCAACTCGGTTGGAAGGCCGGGTCGCGGACTCCTCGGTTCGTGGCCCGGCCAACCGGCCGGTTGTTACGCGAAAAATGGCTCGGCGTTGGCGAAGGGCGTTGGCGTGACGGATCGTTGGCAGTTCCGCCATTCGGTGAGGACAGCGACAAACTTCAGGAAGAACGCGTCCCTGAGGCTGGTCGGTGGTCTCGCCTTGTGGTGGGTTTAGGGAGTCGATGAAGTGACGAGGTTCAGGCGAGTGAGAACAGTGGGGGTGACCAGTGTGGTCGCCCTGGTTGTTGCTGCCCTCACCTTCGCTGTCTCGGGTCTCGTGGTGCGGCATCCGAGCACACCGAAGTTCGAGCTGACGTCGGGCACGGGCTTCATGATCACAAGCACGATCAGCAGCTCCTCGACCAGCCAAATCGCCGCCCTCCTCGCTCCTGGAATACAGCGCTACCTCTGGTACAACGTGGACAACCCGCTGACCGTCCCCATCACGGTGACCTCCATGAGCATCAGTGCCGTGACGCCACCGTCTGGGTGCGCGACCTCGAACCTCGACTACAGCGAGACGACGTATTCCCCTACGCAGCCTCCGCCCCTAGCGGCCCCCGTCGGCCTCGTCGTGCCCGGCAAGGTCGGCTTGGTGGACGGAACGAACGCCATGTCGGTGCCCATCTCGCTCTACGAGACCCACACCAACCAGAGCAACACCGCTTCCACCACCGAGAACTGTGCTGGCCAGACTTTCAACTTCACCTACACCGGCACTGCCAGCTACACGGATTCGACGACAACGAGCCTCACTTCTGCGCCGAACCCCTCCACCTCGGGGACTTCGGTCACCTTCACGGCCACGGTCACGGCCTCCAACGCCAGTGTCGACCCGAGCGGTCTCACCGGGAGCGTGAACTTCTACTCCTGCACGTCGTCGACGGGAGGTTGCACCACCTTGCTCGGGTCAGGGACGGTCGCCTCCAACGGACAGACCACCTACTCCACGTCGAGCCTGCCGACAGGGACCACCTACGTGGAGGCCGTCTACCAGGGAACCTCCACCAACTTCTCTGTCAGCACATCCAACATCGTCACGCAGGTCGTGACCTCTTCACTCGTCTCGACCAAGACGGTCCTCAGCTCGACTCCGAACCCGTCGGTGTTCGGTGGGTCTGTGACCTTCACGGCCACGGTCAGCGCGACCTCTGGGTCTTCCACCCCGACGGGGACTGTGAACTTCTACTCGTGCCCGACTGTGGCCTGCAGCTCGACGACCTTGCTCGGGTCAGGGACGCTCAGCTCTGGGAAGGCCACCTACTCCACGTCGAGCCTGCCAGTGGGGACTACTTATGTCGAGGCGATCTACCAGGGTGTTTCGGGCAGCTTCAACGCCAGTACCTCCAACATCGTCAAGCAGGTCGTGGGCAGCGTCTCCACCACCACAGCCCTGACCTCTTCGCCGAACCCGTCAGTGGTGGGTCAGTCGGTGACCTTCACGGCCACGGTGAGCCCGACCTCTGGGTCTTCCACCCCGACCGGGACCGTGAAGTTCTACTCGTGCCCGACTGCGGCCTGCAGCTCGACGACCTTGCTTGGGTCAGGGACTCTCAGCTCGGGGAAGGCCACCTACTCGACTACTGCTCTTCCGCTCGGCGACACCTATGTCGAGGCCGTTTACCAGGGCGTCTCAGGCACCTTCGGAGGAAGCACCTCGAACATCGTCACCCAGGTGGTGACCCTCATCTCCACCACCACTGCCCTGACGTCTTCGTCCAACCCCTCTGTGGTGGGTCAGTCGGTGACCTTCAGGGCCACGGTGAGCCCGACCTCCGGGTCTTCTGTCCCGAGCGGGACGGTGAAGTTCTACAAGTGCGCCTCGGCGACTAGCTGCAGCTCACCCACGCTGCTTGGGTCAGGGACCCTCAGCTCGGGGAAGGCCACCTACTCCACTTCGAGCCTGGCACTGGGCAACACCTACGTTGAGGCCGTTTACCAGGGCGTCTCAGGCACCTTCGCCACGAGCACCTCGAACATCGTCACCCAGGTGGTGACCCTCATCTCCACCACCACAGCCCTCACCTCTTCGCCCAACCCGTCAGTGGTGAGCCAGTCTGTGACCTTCACAGCCACGGTTAGCGCAACTTCTGGGTCGGCGACCCCGACCGGGACCGTGAACTTCTACAAGTGCTCCTCTGCGACCGGGGGGTGCAGCACCCTCCTCGGGTCAGGCACCCTCGGCTCAGGGAAGGCCACCTACTCCACGTCGACCCTCCCGGCTGGAAACACCTATGTCGAGGCCGTCTACCAGGGCCTCTCGGGCACCTTCGCCACGAGCACCTCCAACATCGTGACCCAGGTGGTCACCTCTCCTATAGCCACCACCACGGCCCTCACCTCTTCGCCGAACCCGTCGCTGCTCGGTGAGTCTGTGACTCTTTCTGCCACGGTGACCAAGTCCTCTGGCTCTGGGACACCGTCAGGGACCGTGAGCTTCTACCTGGGCACTCCCTCTGGCACCCACAGCCTTCTCGGCACCGGCACGTTGAACTCTTCCGGCAAGGCGAGCCTCACCACCACGTCCTTGCCTGCTGGCACAGACAGCCTCTACGCCGTCTACGGCGGGGGTGGGAGCTTCGCCGCCAGCACCTCGCCGGTCATCACCCAGGTGGTCATAGCCCCGCCGTCGATCTGCACCGGCAGCTTTTCCAACTTCATCATCGGCAACCCCGGCTTCCCGATCATCCTCGGCACACCCGGCAACAGCTTCATCTACGCCTTCGGCGGGGACTTCCTGGTTATTGGTGGAAACGGAAATGACTGCATCTGGGCCGGGAACGGCGACAACCTCCTCATCGACGGCAACAGCAACGACGCTGTCATGGCCGGGAACGGCGACAACACTGTCGGCCTGGGCAACGGAAACGACGAGGTCTTCGTGGGCAACGGATCGAATGGAATCGAGGCCGGAAACGGCACGGACTCGGTCACGGTGGGCAATGGCTCTCACAACTCGATCACGGTAGGTAACGGTACCGACACCGTCACCATCGGGACCGGGTCATACAACACCGTCACCCTCGGCTCGGGTACCGACACCGTCACCATCCAGAGCCCAGGCAGCAACGACACCATCACCGGGGGCTCGGGCAACGAGACCATCTACCTCGGGTCGGGCACCTACAACACCTATAACGGTGCGGCACACCGCACGAACACCTGTCACCTGCCCAAGCCGCCGTCCTCGTGGAAGGGCACGACAGCCGCCTACTACCACGACACCGTCACCAACTGCACGGTGGTCTCGCCATGAGGCGCGGTGCCCACTCCATGACGCACGGTGACCACATCGTTAAGCGTCGCGGCGCGCACAGCACGAAGGGTCATTCTCTCGTCATCGTGCTTGTAGCTGTGCTCGGCGGGATCGGGCTTGCCATCGCGGCGTGGGCGTACTTCACGGCCACAGGATCGGGGTCAGGCGTGGCGTCAGTCAGCTCACTGAGCGCGCCGACCGGTGTGAGTGGAACTGCCACCGGTACCACGGTGGCAGTGTCCTGGACGGGGGTCACACCCCCCGGATCAGGGACATTCGGCTACTACGTGACCCGGGCGGTTGCCTCGGGGTACTCGGGGACGGGGGGCTACGCCTGCGGCTCCTCGCCGACCTCGCTTCTCGCGGCGACGCCGACGTCCTGTAACGACACCTCTGTCGCATCGGGGACCTACACCTACAAGGTGACCGCCGTTTACAACACCTGGACGGCCACCAGCACGGCGAGTAGTGACGTCACGGTCAACGCCTCGGTGCTCAACTCGTTCTCGGTCGTCCCTTCCACCTTCACGCCCACGGCGGGCACCCAGTTCAACGTGACGATCACCGCGCTGGACCAGTTCAGCAACACCTACACCGCTTACACCGGTACCCAGTGCGTGACGTTCAGTGGTCCATCCAACAGCCCGGCACCGAGCAGCACAGCCCCGAGCTATCCGGCAAAGGGAAGCTGCACGAGTGGCTCTGCCGTCACCTTCGTCAGTGGCGTATCCACCGGGGTCAACGCGGCCAACATCACGCTCTATGACGCCGAGAACCCCCTGTTCACGGTCACCGACAACCCGAGTGGCAAGACCGGAACGGCGAGCCTCACGGTGATTGCCGCCGCGCTGAACTCCTTCAAGGTGCCCACGCCGTCGACGCAGACTGCTGGCTCCTTCTTCAACGAGACCATCACCGCCCTCGACGCCTATGACAACGCTGCGAGCGGCTGGACCTCGGTCAACAACTGTGTGAGGTTCAGTGGCCCCTCCAGCAGCCCGGCACCGAGCAGTAGCACCCCGAGCTACCCGAGTGCTGGCTCCTGTGGCACAGGCAACTCCGCCCTGAACTTCGACGGCTCGGGCCAGGTCACAGCAACGATCACCCTCTATGACGCTCAGTCGACCAGCTTGACGGTTACTTCGGTCACGACTCCAGCGGGGGAGACCGGCTCGTCCGGTAGCTTCACCGTGAGCGCGAGCACCTTGAACTCCTTCAAGGTGCCGACACCGTCGACGCAGACTGCTGGCACCTTCTTCAACGAGACCATCACCGCCGTCGACGCCTGGGACAACCCGGCGAGCGGCTGGACCTCGGGTACCGAGTGCGTGACGTTCTCCGGCCCGTCTTCCAGCCCGTCCCCGAGCAGCACCGCCCCGCTCTACCCGGTGCCGACGGCGTCGTGCACCACCGGGGAGAGCGGCCTGAGCTTCAACTCCTCGGGCCAGGCCAGCGCGACCGTCACCCTCTACGACGCCCAGTCGACCTCCTTGACTGTGACCTCGGTGACCTCCCCGTCCGGCAAGACGGGCTCCACGGGCAGCTTCACCGTGAGTGCGTCTTCCACTGTGGCCAGCCTGGCCATCGCCACCGTGGCCTCACAGAATGTCGGGGTGGCCTTCACGGTGACGGCCACGGCGGACGACGCCAACAGCAACGTGGCCAAGAACTCCACTGACTCGGTGACCCTGGGCATCGCCTCGGGCTCTCCGCAGTCGACGTTCTCCAACAACGGCTCGGCCACCATGACCGGGACGTTGTCGGCGGGCGTGGCCACCTTCAGCGGTGTCACATTCAACACGGCGGGCACCACTTATGCCCTTACCGCCAAGGACACGACGGCGAGCGTAACG
>Ga0116136_1000266_pt1 | contig 34877 bp, 27 predicted proteins | sample June2015DPH_20_5_FD_88972 | JGI IMG/M metagenome (GOLD analysis project Ga0116136, IMG submission 88972) | Peatland microbial communities from SPRUCE experiment site at the Marcell Experimental Forest, Minnesota, USA - June2015DPH_20_40 | ecosystem: Environmental > Terrestrial > Soil > Wetlands... | reverse complement strand
GGAGCCGTCTGCCCCATGAATTTTTGGCCCGGCTGGCCAATCGCATCATCAACGAAGTGAAAAGGGTGAACCGGGTGGTCTACGACATCTCCTCCAAACCGCCCAGCACCATTGAATGGGAGTAAGGCAGTGATCAGTGATCAGTGATCAGTTGCCAGTAAAGGCGAGAAATGAAATTGAAATTTCTTGGCGATGCTCTTGACCACTGGAAAGGTTCTATTTTCGAAGCCTTGCAGAGTTCTAATATCCTAGAAAACTTTCTTGTCGATGGTATGATTAGTGATATTGATAATTGGGCTCCTGAACACATGTCTTTATATGCAAAACTTCTGCGTGTTAAGAGGCATCAGATTATTGAACATAAAGCCCATCTTGGTATAAACCGGAAGAATTATTTCGATGAAATACCCCATTTTGGCGATCTTTTTGTTGATCCAGATACTGGGATAATGCCTCGTTCTGGTGGGGACATCACGCATATCAAACATGAAGAACTCTTTTCCCTAATGAACTATAAACGGAAACGTGTAGTGGCGGTCTACCAACATGGAAGCCGCAATATGGCTTTGAAATCCCGGGTTGAAGAGGTTTTAAATATGTTGCGTTCCGTCCATCCGAATTGTTATTGTGCCTCGTACGATTCAAGTTCGTGTAACGTTGCACTTCTATTTGTTAGCTTTCAGCGTGATCGCATTGCAGCCGTTAATGGCTACTTTCGTAAATTTCTTGGTTCTCTTGCGAATGATCGAATCGGAGTATGGGTGTGAAGAACAACAACAGAAAACTGATCACTGATCACTCATCACTGATTACTGGTTACTGATTACTGATTACTATTTCAATAACATGACGACCACTAAGAAAGATAAGGCAACCACTCCACCCCCGGCATTGGAGCCTGCGGCCCCCATGACCTTCCGGGAGATTCTCGGCCAGGAGCGGGTCATTTCCCACCTGAAGACCGCCTGGCAAAAAGGCCGGCTGTCCCACGCCTACCTGTTCCTGGGCCCGGAAGGGGTGGGCAAGGCCTGCACGGCCCGGGCCCTGGCTGCGGCGCTCAACTGTCTGGCGCCCCTTAAGGGCGGGGATGCCTGCGGCGCCTGCGCCTCCTGCCGGAGGCTGGCGGCGGGCGTTCATCCGGACTTCCTGGTGATCGCCCCGACCAAGGAGTCCCACCGCTATCAGCCCCAGATCAAGATCGAACAGATTCGGGAGTTCCGCCGCCTCACCGCCTATCCCCCCTTCGGCGACGGCTGGCGGGTGGCCCTGATCAAGCCGGCGGAAACCATGACCACCGAGGCGGCCAACGCCCTGCTGAAGACCCTGGAGGAGCCGCCGGAGCGGCATCTCCTGCTGCTCACCGCCCAGGTGGAGGCGGACCTGCTGCCCACCGTGGTCTCCCGCTGCCACAAGCTGGCCTTCGTCCCGCTGCCCGCCACCCTGGTGGCCCGAGAACTCAGGGAACGCCGGGGGCTGGCGCCGCCCCAGGCCCGGCTGCTGGCGGCCTTGAGCGGCGGCTCCCTGGGCCGGGCCCTCACCCTGGACCCAGAGGCCATCCTGGCCCAACGCCGCCAGGTGCTGGCCGACCTGGAGGCCCTCTCCGGCGGCTCGGCCAGCCTGGCTCTCGATTGGGCCCAACGTCTGGCCAAGAGCCGCCCTGACCTCGATTCTTTCCTGTCCCTGGCCCAACTCTGGTATCGGGACCTGCTCCTCTACCGTTTCCGGGCCCCCAAATCCTTGCTGGCCCACCAGGACCTGCTACCGGAGATGGCCCGGGAGGCGGCTGCCCCTCTGGATAGGTTGTTTCAGCAATTTACCGCACTGGGCACGGCCCAGCGTCATCTTCAGGCCAATCTCAACCCGGAGTTGACCCTGGACATGCTGGGGTTGCGCCTGCAACGCCGAGGACAGTCACATGCCGCTCGCTAAGGTTTGCCTGGGACCCGGCTTTCCCTGCTGCCTCCTGGACTCCGGCGGGGTGGAGATCGAGCGCAACGACCGGGTGGTGGTGCAAAGTGACCATGGCCTGAAGCTGGGGAGGGTGAAGACGGTCTTCGGTGACGCCGACCCGCAGCTGTTCCGGGACCAGATTAAGAGCATGCTGCGCCTGGCCACTCCTGAGGACCTGCTGCAGGAGGAACAGAACCGGGCCCTGGAAAAACGGGCCTGGGAGCATTGCCTGCGCCGCGTCCAGACCCACCGCCTGCCCATCTACCTGGTGCAGGTGGACTGCCTCTTTGACGCCTCCAAGATCATTTTTTACTTCACCGCCCCAGGCCGGGTCGATTTCCGGGAACTGGTCAAGGACCTGGTGCAGGAGTTCCGCATCCGCATCGAGTTGCGCCAGATCGGGGTGCGCCATCGGGCCAAGATGGTGGGCGGCCTGGGAATCTGCGGGCGGGGGCTGTGCTGCGCCTCCTTCCTCAGGGACTTCGAACCGGTCAGTGTCCGCATGGCCAAGGAACAGCAGCTCAGCCTTAACCCCAACAAGATCTCCGGTATCTGCGGTCGCTTGATGTGCTGCCTCACTTACGAATATGCCGCCTATCAGGATGTCAGAAAACACCTGCCCCGGGTGGGCAAACGCATCCAGACCCCCGCAGGGGAAGGCAAGATCATCCGCTACAACCTGATCCGGGAAACCGTGACCCTGGAATTGGAGGACAAGCAAGAGTTGGAAGTGGCCCTGGCGGACCTCAACGCCGGCGACACCCCGGCGAACTCCAATTAACCAGAGGTTGAAACCTTAAGGCGTTGCATCTGGTATTAATCTAATCAGGCATCTGGCAAGGCTGCAGCGAGGTTAGCATGGACGATTCCGACCGCGTCCTCGAATCCCTAAAGGTACAGATCAAGAAGGAGATCGTCGACAACTACTTCGCCGACCGCGTCTACCTGGATGAAGAGCTGGATTTACTGCGCCAGGAAACCGAGTCCTACCACAAGGAGTTTGAGCTGCTGGGCCGCCGCTTCATGGCCCTTTTTCAGGCCCTGGGCTCCGAGGCCGGCTGCGGCCTGCTCATGGAGGTCCTGGGCCTCAAGGATTGGCCTTTTTATGAATCATACCGCGCCCTGCCGGAGCGAGAGCGCCAGGAACTCCTGAAAGATCAGCGCCACCGGGGCTTCACCGCCAGCCGCCGCTTCCGCAACCTGATCCTGGACCTTTACGAACGGCTTTACCGGGACAGCGCACTCCTCAGGGAAAATTACGAAAGAATACTCATCCACCTGAAACTCATCAACGAAGACATCGACAAGTTCAACCGATCATATGACTTCGGGCTCCTGGCGGCCCAGATCGAGGCCCTGGAGGGCCGGAGCGAGGTGATTTCCGGGGGTCTGTTGTCCCCGGAGCGGGAGGAGATGTCCACCCGCATGCGCTTCAAACGGCGGCAGCTCACCGAGGCGGAGATGCCCCCGCCGCCGCGGCTGCCACCCCTTGCCGAAATCAAGGACCGGTTGCTGGAGATGATTTCCCGACTAGAAAGATAGCTTTGCCAAGAACTGACCGATTAAGCTGGTTTTCTTTGAAGACGAAGATGGTCTTGCCCAGGCACAGGGCCATCCCGGCCTTGCTCCTCCTGCTGGCGGCTGGCTGCCTGGGTGGCTGCGGCCCGACCCTTTATCAGGTCAGCGTCAACGGCTACACCGACTTGGCGGCGCCGGCGGCCATCGCCCCGGGAGGCAGCTTTTTCATCATCGAAAACCGCGAGGCCAGGAACCCCCTGCTGGAAAAGGAGATTAAGGAGAAGATCGTCAAACTTCTGGAGCAGCAGGGCTATCAGGTGGCCGCCTACGAGAAGGCGCAGTATTACCTGTTCTTCAGCTACGGCAGCGGCCCGGGGCGCAGCGCCCCCATAGCCCTGCCGGATTACTACGGCTGGGGCTTGGGCGGTGGCTACGGCTGGCCCCAATCCTATCTCTTGGTGGCGCCCTCTTTCTCTTACTACCGCCCGGAAACCCTCTATGATCGCTGGCTCCTGATCAACGTCGTGGACGGCAAATACTATCGGGAGAAAGGCGAGTTTCGCACCCTGTGGGTGGGCGAGGCCCGGAGCAGCGGGACTTCCGGGGATCTGCGACTGAGCGTCAATTATTTGCTCCTGGCCAATTTCCAGGAATTCGGCAAAAATACCGGCAAGGCGGTGGCCGTGGAGATCAACGAGCAGGCCCCCCAGATTCAGGGCCTGGTCAAGTAGCATCGAGAGTTTCGAGTTTCGCTTCGATCGTGGGGCGACAGTGGCACAGGCTTCCAGCCGGTGATCTGGTCGCCCAGGGTTTATGTGGGGCTCTCAGTGAGTGATTTGAGCTTTCCACTTTCTGTTAACCGCAAACCATCCCAGGAGCGCTCCCGGAATTGGGCCAGCTACTGAGCAGAGTTGATGATTTTTTCCGGCGCCGTCTCTGGCAGGAGGAAGACCACCAGCCGGCAGTTCTCTTTGCTAGCCAGTGCCTCCGCATCCTGATCCTGGCCGGTCGCGGTCTCATCCAGAACCAGGCCCTGGTGCGCTCCTCGGCCCTGGCCTACGCCACCATTCTGGGTTTTATTCCCCTGTTCGCCCTGCTCTTCGCCATCCTCCAGGCCATCGGCATGCCTCGTATTTTGGCCACCTACTTCCTGGAGAACCTGGCCCCCGGCTCCCAGGATTTCGTCAACCAGATCCTGCATTACATCGAAAATACCAGGGTGACCTCCCTGGGGGTCTTTGGGGTGGTGGCCCTGTTGGGTGACCTGGTCATCATCATGACCAACGTGGAGAAGGCCTTCAATAAGACCTGGCAGGTCAGCCAAACCCGCGCCTGGAGCCGCAAGGTCAGCGACTACCTGAGCATCTTCCTGCTCTTTCCCATCCTCATGGCAGTGGCCCTCTCCCTCTCCACCTCCTTCCTGAGCATTCATCTGGGTATCCATGGCTTCCTGGCGTCAGTGTTGCCCCGAATCTTCTTCACCGCCACCCGCTGGCTGGTCTCCCTGGGGGTGCTGTGGCTGGCCTTTATCTTCATCTACCTGGTGATGCCCAATACCCGGGTCCGTTTCTGGTCCGCGGTCCTGGGCGGGGTGGTGGGGGGCAGCGTCTGGCAGTTGGCCCAGTGGCTGTTCATCTCGATCCAGGGGGGCTCGGATTATTACAACGCTATTTACGGCGCCCTCTATAATCTGCTCTTCATCTTTATCTGGATGTTCTGGTGCTGGCTCATCCTGCTCTTCGGCACCGAGGTGGCCTTTGCCCACCAGAACCTGGACCGTCTCACTCGGGGGTTCCATTGGCCGCCCCTGCCTCCGGAGCCGGTGGACGAATACCTGGGCCTGGCGGCCCTGCTCAGGATCAGCGCCCGCTTCTACCGGCGGCAGCCGCCCCTGTCCCTGGAGGAGTTGGCGGAGATCCTGCCTCAGGGCAACAACCTGGCGGCGCGGGTGGTCCAGATGCTCCAGGACTGCAATCTGGTAGTGCAGGTGGCGCCCGGCAAGCGGACGCGGTCGCCTCAGTTTCTGCCCAACCTGCCGCTGAGCCAGGTGACCGTGGCCGAGGTCCTGGAGTGCCTGCGCCGCGGACGTACGGCCGCTATCCATCAGGCCTTGGATATGGACCCCGGGCTGGCCGCGGCCCTGGACCGCCTGCTGCAGACGGGGCCCCCGGCCGCGGCGCCATCCCCAACCCTCAGGGAAGTAGTGGAGTCTTGGGGAACCACCGGGGAAGACGGATCAGCCAAGGGGAATCAGGATAGCAAGGCTTAGCTCCGGCGATAATGACTACCAGCTAGCCGCGGTCAGCTCCAAACCCGGAAACCTGTTGAGACGCCGGTGCTGCCGCAGCCAGAATCAGCTGCCGCCAATAAACCAAGCCCGCCTGGTCAAGGGGCGGGCTTACTGTTATGAAATTACTAGTGGCACAGGCTTCCAGCCTGTGCCACTAAAAAGGGCCTACTACCGGGTTCGGGGATGGGATCGAGATTACAGGTCTTCAGGTTTTAGACCGGTAACCCTGGCGATGCGGGCCAACATTCTCGGGCCAATTTCCTCGTTATCATGGAAGGCGAGCACCACGTCGGGCCAGCCGGTTCGAGACAGGGTGCGGTGTGAGCCGGAACGCCTTTTATCGCTCCACCCTAATCTCTTCAACGCCGCCAGGACTCGCTTCGCTTAAGTAGCTCGCCAAGAACTCATGCCGCGGCGAACAGAATATTTATGGGCTCGGCCAGCATCTCCCCGTGTTCCAGGCGCTCGGCCAGAACCCGCAGAGCCAGGGCCTGGGCCTTGGCTTGGGCTTCCCGGCGGGTCGGTGCATAGACCATAACCCCGGGAAGTTCCAGCACCTCCGCCAGCCAGCGGCCGTCTTCTTCCTGCTCGGATTCTATGTTAAATTTCATAACCTTACCCTCTGATCTCTATATACCAAATCGTAGAGCAAAAAAAAAGCCCGCCTCCGTCAAGGGGGGGACATGGTGTTATAAATTAAATCCGGCGGCGTCCTACTCTCCCGTGTAGGGTGGGCACTGCCCACCATTTCCTTTATCTGATAGCACAGGCTTCCAGCCTGGGCGCACAGGCCAGAGGCCTGTGCCACTAAAAAGGGATTAACTACGAGTTCTGGATGGGATCGACGCTGGCCCCTCCATTCCATTTTCTATTCCAGATTTTCCAAGGTCCATTCAGGTGCAGGAATTTCGATGGTAGTCATCTGGGCCTCGGCTTCAAAGGGAACCGCGGTGCTCAACATATCTTCAGCCCCGATCTTTAAGGATTCCAGCAATTCTTCCCGCGTCTTTTCCTGGGCATTGACCCCGGGAAGATCAATAAGCCACCCAATCCACCAGCTACCGCTTTTTTTGATCATGGCCCTGAATTTCATTGTTTCACCCATGGAATATCCAGGTCTTTGCAAATCTTCCTGGCCAGTTCGTCCACTATTTCGGTATGCCGAGGCACCAAGGTTTTGAAGTTTCCCCTCTGCTAGATGGAATGCCGGCGGCCTTCCCTGAGCAGGAAGGCCCCTTGCTCGGCTAGATGCCTGATCAAGGTTTTTCGCTTCACTAAACACAATCTAATAGAAAAAGCCCGCCTCCGTCAAGGAGCGGGCTTGGGGCTAGAGATTAAATCCGGCGGCGTCCTACTCTCCCACGCAGTCACCCACGTAGTACCATCGGCCCTGCAGGGCTTAACTACCGAGTTCGGGATGGGATCGGGTGTGACCCCTGCGGCATGGCCACCGGAAACTGTGAGACGGTTTTCGGTAACACCGCACCGGCGAGACGCCGGTGCCACCAAAAACAAAACAGTGAATCGGAAGTAGAGAAGTCCTTAACAGTTACCAAAGGCAAGAGAGAATATGGTCAAGCCGCACGGCCGATTAGTACCGGTCGGCTTCACACATTGCTGCGCTTCCACCTCCGGCCTATCAACCTGGTGGTCTACCAGGGGCCTTTAGGGATCTTGCGATCCGGGAGATCTAATCTTGAGGTCGGCTTCCCGCTTAGATGCTTTCAGCGGTTATCCGGTCCGAACATAGCTACCCGGCGCTGCGCCTGGCGGCACAACCGGAACACCAGAGGTTCGTCCATCCCGGTCCTCTCGTACTAGGGACAGCTCCTCGCAAATCTCCTCCGCCCACAACAGATAGGGACCAAACTGTCTCACGACGTTTTAAACCCAGCTCACGTACCGCTTTAATTGGCGAACAGCCAAACCCTTGGGACCTTCTTCAGCCCCAGGATGCGATGAGCCGACATCGAGGTGCCAAACCTTCCCGTCGATGTGAACTCTTGGGGAAGATCAGCCTGTTATCCCCGGCGTACCTTTTATCCGATGAGCGACGGCCCTTCCATACGGGACCGCCGGATCACTAAGGCCTACTTTCGTACCTGCTCGACTTGTAGGTCTCGCAGTCAAGCTCCCTTATGCCTTTACACTCAACGGCTGGTTTCCAATCAGCCTGAGGGAACCTTCGCGCGCCTCCGTTACGCTTTAGGAGGCGACCGCCCCAGTCAAACTACCCACCAGGCAATGTCCCCGTCCCGGATCACGGGACTGGGTTAGAATTCTAGAATAACCAGGGTGGTATTTCAAGGTTGGCTCCCTCCGAACTAGCATCCGGAGATCGTCGCCTCCCACCTATCCTACACAAGTTATCCCAAAATCCAATGCCAAGCTATAGTAAAGGTGCACGGGGTCTTTCCGTCTTGTTGCGGGTACACGGCATCTTCACCGCGAATACAATTTCACCGAGTCCCTGGTCGAGACAGCGGGGCAATCGTTACGCCATTCGTGCAGGTCGGAACTTACCCGACAAGGAATTTCGCTACCTTAGGACCGTTATAGTTACGGCCGCCGTTTACCGGCGCTTCGGTTTAGAGCTTCTCCGGGTTGCCCCGAATGACCCCTCCCCTTAACGTTCCGGCACCGGGCAGGCGTCAGACCCTATACATCGTCTTGCGACTTAGCAGAGTCCTGTGTTTTTAGTAAACAGTCGCCACCCCCATTTCTCTGCAACCCCCTTCGGCTCCAGGAGCAAGTCCTTTCACCTGATGGGGGCACACCTTCTCCCGAAGTTACGGTGTCATTTTGCCGAGTTCCTTAACCAGGGTTCTCTCGAGCGCCTTAGGATTCTCTCCTCGCCTACCTGAGTCGGTTTGCAGTACGATCACCTGGTGAACTACCTAGAGGCTTTTCTTGGCAGCGTGGGATCAACCAGTTTGTGAGGCAGAGCCTCTCCTCATCACCTCTCGGGGTTAAGGAGCGCCGGATTTGCCTGGCACCCCCCCCTACGAGCTTGAACCGGGACGTCCAACACCCGGATGGCCTACCCTCCTGCGTCCCCCCATCGGTCAACGCGCACCAGGTGGTACGGGAATATCAACCCGTTTTCCATCACCTACGCCTTTCGGCCTCGGCTTAGGGATCGACTAACCCTGGGAAGATTAACTTTACCCAGGAAACCTTAGGCTTACGGCGACGGGGTTTCTCGCCCCGTTTATCGTTACTCATGTCAGCATAAGCACTTGTCGGACCTCCAGCGCTCCTTGCGGTACGCCTTCACAGGCTACGACAACGCTCCCCTACCGCGCCAGGAAACCTGGCACCCGCAGCTTCGGTACTAGGCTTGAGCCCCGTTACATTTTCGGCGCAGACCCACTCGACCAGTGAGCTATTACGCATTCTTTAAAGGGTGGCTGCTTCTAAGCCAACCTCCTGGTTGTCTGGGCGAATCCACATCCTTTCCCACTTAGCCTAGATTTGGGGACCTTAGCTGGCGGTCTGGGTTGTTTCCCTCTCGACCACGGATCTTATCACCCGCAGTCTGACTCCCCCGCTAAAGACCTCGGCATTCGGAGTTTGGTTGGGTTTGGTAATCTTGTGAGACCCCTAGTCCATCCAGTGCTCTACCTCCGAGGCTCATCACGGGAGGCTATACCTCAATATATTTCGGGGAGAACCAGCTATCACCGAGTTTGATTAGCCTTTCACTCCTATCCACAGCTCATCCAATAACTTTTCAACGTTAACTGGTTCGGGCCTCCAGTCGGTGTTAACCGACCTTCACCCTGGCCATGGATAGATCACCCGGCTTCGGGTCTACTCCTGGCGACTAATACGCCCTATTCAGACTCGCTTTCGCTCCGGCTCCGCCTCACGGCTTAACCTCGCCACCAAGAGTAAGTCGCTGACTCATTATGCAAAAGGCACGCAGTCAGACCAGCAGGCCGAAACCTGCTATGGTCCTTCCACAGCTTGTAAGCGATCGGTTTCAGGTTCTATTTCACTCCGCTCCCGCGGTTCTTTTCACCTTTCCCTCACGGTACTGGTTCACTATCGGTCGTTGAGTAGTATTTAGCCTTGGAAGATGGTCCTCCCGGCTTCCCACGGGGTTCCACGTGTCCCGTGGTACTTGGGAACCAGTTCCAGAAAGCCGCCTGCCTTTCGTCTACAGGACTGTCACCCTCTATGGTGGGCCTTTCCAGGCCCTTCGACTAGACAGGTGGTTGGTAACTTTCCGAGGCGGCGGCAACCGCCTCCAAACTGGCCCCGCAACCCCGCGGCCGCAACGCTTGCCGGCTTACACGACCACGGTTTGGGCTGTTCCCCGTTCGCTCGCCGCTACTGAGGGAATCTCCTTTGATTTCTTTTCCTGGGGTTACTGAGATGTTTCACTTCACCCCGTTCGCCTCGTACACCTATGGATTCAGTGTACGATGACCCGGCATTACCCGGGCCGGGTTGCCCCATTCGGAGGTCTCCGGATCACAACCTGTTTAGCGGCTCCCCGAAGCTTATCGCAGCTAGCCACGTCCTTCATCGCCTCTCAACGCCAAGGCATCCACCGATCGCCCTTAGTAGCTTGACCATAAGCCCTCTTGCCTTGGGAAACTCCTAAGGACCTTACTCTGTTACTTCCAGATTCAGTTGTCAAAGAGCACCAGGGCCTTAACCAAAACCCCGGGAAATCTTGGGGAGCAGTCTCCTCAACTTCAGCCACCTGCCTGCTCATCCTTCTTTAAGGCTGCAAGCTGACTGCTGATCCCTGAAAGCTTCTTGGTGGAGGTGAACGGATTCGAACCGATGACCTCCTGCGTGCAAAGCAGGCGCTCTTCCGGCTGAGCTACACCCCCATGGAGATGGTGGGCCTAGTTGGAGTTGAACCAACGACCTCACGCTTATCAGGCGTGCGCTCTAACCGAGACTGAGCTATAGGCCCTCCGCAGAGAAAGAAAATCAGCCTGAAGGCGAGGGCCCCAGACTGAGGCATAGAGCTCCTTTGCTGGTCTGCTGTCGGCGCTTGCTCCTTCAAAACTAAATAGTGAGACCCGGGTCCGTTTGCTTTGTGCTGGGTAGCACCTTAGAAAGGAGGTGATCCAGCCGCAGGTTCCCCTACGGCTACCTTGTTACGACTTCACCCCAATCACCGAACACACCTTGGGCGCCTCCCTCCCCGAAGGGTTGGGCCAGCGACTTCTGGTACAACCGGCTTTCGTGGTGTGACGGGCGGTGTGTACAAGGCCCGGGAACGTATTCACCGCGGCGTGCTGATCCGCGATTACTAGCGATTCCAACTTCATGGAGTCGAGTTGCAGACTCCAATCCGAACTGAGGACGGCTTTTTGGGATTGGCTCCCCCTCGCGGGTTTGCAACCCTTTGTACCGCCCATTGTAGCACGTGTGTAGCCCTGGGCATAAAGGCCATGAGGACTTGACGTCGTCCCCACCTTCCTCCGGTTTATCACCGGCAGTCTCTCTAGAGTGCCCAACTGAATGGTGGCAACTAGAGACAAGGGTTGCGCTCGTTGCGGGACTTAACCCAACATCTCACGACACGAGCTGACGACAGCCATGCAGCACCTGTGTTGAGGCTCGTATTGCTACGCACTCCCATGTTTCCATGGGATTCCCCACATGTCAAGCCCAGGTAAGGTTCTTCGCGTTGCGTCGAATTGAACCACATGCTCCACCGCTTGTGCGGGCCCCCGTCAATTCCTTTGAGTTTTAACCTTGCGGCCGTACTCCCCAGGCGGGGCACTTAATGCGTTAGCTGCGGCACGGAGGGATTAAAAACCCCCCACACCTAGTGCCCATCGTTTACAGCGTGGACTACCAGGGTATCTAATCCTGTTTGCTCCCCACGCTTTCGCGTCTCAGCGTCAGTTTCGGTCCAGAAAGCCGCCTTCGCCACCGGTGTTCCTCCGGATATCTACGAATTTCACCTCTACACCCGAAATTCCACTTTCCTCTCCCGAACTCAAGCCAACCAGTTTCCAACGCCCTTCCGAGGTTAAGCCCCGGGCTTTCACATCAGACTTGGCCGGCCGCCTGCACGCCCTTTACGCCCAATAATTCCGAATAACGCTCGCACCCTCCGTCTTACCGCGGCTGCTGGCACGGAGTTAGCCGGTGCTTCCTTCAGCGGTACCGTCACACCCCGGAGATATTAGCCCCGGGGCTATTCTTCCCGCCTGACAGGGCTTTACGACCCGAAGGCCTTCTTCACCCACGCGGCATCGCTGCGTCAGGGTTTCCCCCATTGCGCAATATTCCTCACTGCTGCCTCCCGTAGGAGTCTGGACCGTGTACCAGTTCCAGTGTGGCTGGCCGTCCTCTCAGACCAGCTACCCATCGTCGCCTTGGTGGGCCATTACCCCACCAACAAGCTAATAGGACGCGGGCTCATCCCGGTTCGGTAGCTTGCATGCAGAGGCCACCTTTGCCGATGGGTCCAGGGACCCGTCGGGTCATGCGGTATTAGCGTACCTTTCGGTGCGTTATCCCCCAGACCGGGGTAGATTACCCACGCGTTACTCACCCGTGCGCCACTTTACTCGCCCGGCGAACCGGGCTTTCTCGTACGACTTGCATGTGTTACGCATGCCGCCAGCGTTAATTCTGAGCCAGGATCAAACTCTCCAGTTTTACTTGGAGTTTTTCGCACTCGGGCTCACTATTTAGTTTTCAAAGAGCAAATTCCCACACGTAAATTATAGGAATTTTTCCCCCGCTGTCAAGGGGTCAGGGCCCCGCTCTCGATCCGCGCCCTGCCCTGCGGTACCTGAGTATGTAACCGATCCGCCAGTTTATGTCAAGGGGTGAGGCCAAGCTTTTTTCGCCCCGGGGCCCCTGCCCCGCCCGGCCCCTGCTTATCTTGATAAATTTATCATGACTAAATTTCGGCGCAAGTTATTTTTTGAGAAAAAAGTGGCGAGGGGTTTATTTTGAGTGGTAGGCGCGACAGTGGCACAGGCTTCCAGCCTGTGAAGCCGTAGGGGCGTACCGTGTGCCCGCCCTTTATTCCCCTATCCCCATGGGCGATTGGGCCAGCGCTCAGGGGTCAGGTAGAACCGCGGCCCCCCGCTAAAGCCCTTGGAACCTAATTACCTCCCTTGCTTATGGTATTTCGCCAGGGTCCTCCGGATCACGTTAATCTCTTTCTTCCCGGCGTCGTCGATATTGCTGAACTGCTCGATTTGGACCTTCGCTCCGGGAATTTCTTTCAGATGTTCGGAGATTCTCTCCCGCACCCATCCCTTTTGAGCGATGCCCACGTAATTCAGATTCCCAGACTCTGTTTTTATCCGATAAAGAACCGGCTTGTCATTGGGAAGCTGGTTAATACCTTGCTTGTTGTATCTGACCGTCTTGGTGCCCATGGTTTACTCCTCCAACGGCTAGGCCGCTTTTTTCCCGGTGAAGCTCAAGTCTCTGATTTTTTTTCCGACATAATAGCCCCGGCCCTGAAACCTCAACCCTTCAGCCTCACATTCCTCTTTATATCTGTGGTCAAGATCGACGTGGGGGCCGCCAGGATAATGAATGGTCTTCGAATTGTCGCTCTCGATGCAGCTTTTCAAGGCGTCATTGATCATGGTCTGATAATTGCCGCCCCCGGCCTCATGCACCCGCTGCCGAAACCAGTTCAAGATTTTGGTATCTATGCGGATAGTAATCCGCGTCTTTCTGCGGTCAATGGGTGGAACAACGAGTTTTGCTTTACTGAAATCGTATTCTTTGCGCATATTCTTTTCCTTCTTTCTTGGTAGCTTTGCGGGCGGATATCATTCTTATTTTGCCCGGCCGATAAGTGTAAACCACCATCAAAAGCCTTGCTAAGAGATCCATCCCGAGCGCCACGAATCTTTCTTCTCCCTTTGTATCAGAGTCTTCCCACTCCAAATATGGGTTATCGAAGACTCCAACCGCGTCGGCGAAGTCAACACCATGAACCTTTATATTTTCTCGTGCTTTAGCCGGGTCCCATTCAAATTCCACAGTTAAATTGTATGCACATTAAAATTATCTGTCAAGAGAATCGGTGTATGCACATAGGGAATTTTTCACGTTGCACATTTATCGCCATTTTTCCTTCTCATGCTGGCCTCTTTCCCCCCTTCCCTGGTAACCTTTCCCCCGACCCTTGACTCGACACTCGAAGCTCGAAACCCGAAGCTCGAACCTGATAACAGACGACCGGCCACTTAAAAAAATTCTCCAGGGCACTTGACTTCCCTCCGCCTGATGATTATCGTTATTTTACCTAGGGGATGCCTGAGTATCATCAGGAAAGGGGTGATGTCCCGGCCCGAACCCGTTAAGGGTGGGCCGCCCCGCAGGCAGAAACCCGGGCTGACTGTTTCGGCCCCGAGGAAGGCCGCCTTCTGAAGATGGGAATCAGATGAGCCGCCTGGGCGCGTGCGGCCAGAGGTGGCAGCAGATGCCCGCTCCCCGCTGAAGCGGTCAGGAGTGGTGATCACGAAACCTGATGGACGTCGGCCCTAATTCTAAGGTGGGGTGGTTTCGAGATCCGGGGAAAAGCCGGGGAACCTGGATGATCTTCCGCTTATGGGCGGCAAGAGCGCATCCGGGGCCCCGGCTTTCCTTTATTCGGCCCAGATCATACCGGATTTAATGCGCTTTATTTTCTGTCCCCTTCCCCATTTCCCCCTTCCGCCCCCTGTGCTATGATCAACAAACCGGCAGATCATCCGGCTACAGGAGATCCCATGGAGACCCTGAGCACCCTTAATTCCATCTTCGCGCCCCGGAGCGTGGCGGTCATCGGCGCCTCCAGCGCCCCCGGAAAACTGGGCCACGATATCCTGGCCAATCTTAAAAACGGCGGCTTCCCCGGCCCCCTCTACCCCATCAACCCCAAGGCCGAGGAAATCCTGGGCCTTAAGGTCTATAAGTCCATCACGGACACCCCCGCGCCCCCGGACCTGGCGGTGGTGGTGATCCCGGCGGCGCTTGTGGCGGAAACCCTTACGCAGTGCGCCGCCCGGGGGGTTAAGGCCGCGGTCGTCATCACCGGCGGCTTCGCCGAGGCGGGGCCCGGGGGCGAGCGCTTGCAAGACGAACTGGCCCAGGTGGTGCGCCGGACCGGCCTCAGGGTGGTGGGCCCCAACTGCCAGGGGATCAATATGCCGCACCGGCAGATGTGCGCCTCCTGGCCGCTGATCACCACCAGGGGCAGGATCGCCTTCGCCTCCCAGAGCGGCACCGTGGGCGCCGCCTTCCTGGATCTGGCCGCGGCCGAGCACCTGGGGGTGAGCGGCTTTGTGTCGCTGGGCAACCGGGCGGACGTGGACGAGGCCGAGGTCCTCAGCTATTTCAACCAGGACCCCCATACCGCGGTCATCGCCCTCTACCTGGAGGGGGTGAAACGGGCCTCCTATTTTGTCGACGCCCTTACGTCCGCCACCAAACCCGTGGTTATTCTCAAGGCGGGCCGCACCGCGGCGGGGAGCCGCGCCGCCGAGTCCCATACCAAATCCATGGCCGGGACCGACGCCATCTACGACGCCCTCTTTCGCAAGTATCAAGTCCACCGGGCCGACACCCTGGAGGAACTTTTCGACTTTGCCAAGGCCCTGGCCTACCTCCCCCAACCGCGGGGGAGGCGGCTAATGATCACCACCTCCTCCGGCGGCGCCGCCATCCTGGCCATCGACGAGGCGGAGAAATCCGGCCTCACGGTCCCCGAGCCCAACCCCATTCTGAAAGAGCGGCTGCGGGCGATGCTGCCGGACCACTGTGCCGTGGGCAACCCGGTGGACCTGACCGGGGACGCCATCAGCAGCCCGGAGTTGTACCGCCAGGTAATGGACCAGACCCGGGACGACTACGATACCCAGGTGGTGATCTTCGGAGACCCCATTCCCGGGGCCTCCCGGCAAGTCACCCTCGGCGCCTCCGAGCTGGTTATCTTCCTGGGCGGCGCCGAAGTGGAGCGGCAGGAGCGCCTGGAGCTTTACCGGGCAGGGATTCCGGTGTTCCCCACCCCGGAGCGGGGCGTCCGTGCCCTGGCCCAATTCTTCCGGTTTGAGAAGCCCCCGGCCGCGCCCCCCGGCCTCCCCAAGGTGTCCGTGGCTAAGGGCCTCAACCTCCTGCCGGCCGGCGAGGCCGCGGCCATAATAGTCAAGGCCGGCATCCCGGCGGCCGCCGCGCCCCTGGCCCAAAGCCCCCAGGAGGCCGCGGCCCTGGCCCGCCAGTTCGGCTACCCGGTGGTCCTGAAGATCGCCTCCCCGCAGATCGCCCACAAGACCGAGATGGGCGGAGTCCTCCTGGGCCTGGAAAATGATGCGGAAGTGGCCCAGGGCTACCAGGACCTGATGGCGGCCACCGGACTCTTCGACACCCTGGTGCAGGTGGATGGGGTTACCGTCTCTCCCATGGCCAAACCCGGGGGATTGGAAGTCATCCTGGGGATCATCACCGACCCCCAATACGGCCCTACCCTGATGTTCGGCCTGGGAGGCGTCAATACCGAGATTTACCAGGACGTGGCCTTCTGCCTCCTGCCAGCCACCGAGGCGGAATTGGCAGACCTGACGAAAAAGATCAGGGGCTACCCATTACTTACCGGCTACCGCGGCCAACCTCCCCGGGATACCGCGGCGCTCCTTGTGGCCATGGAGGCCCTGGCACGATTCGCCCAGAAACACCCGGAACTGGACCAGATCGAACTGAACCCGCTGCTGCTCTACGAAAGGGGCCTGTTCGCCGTGGACGTGCGCATCTTTTCAAGGATTTAGAGGTTCGTGGGGGAGGGCCAGGGCCGACGGCCCTGCCCTCCCCCACACCCCCTCCCAACCCGTGTAAGGGGAGGCCGGGGAAGCGGGGCCTGCGGCCCCACCTTCCCCGGCAAAAAGGCGGAAAATGCGTGGCGGACACTGCCAGCCAATCCGCCAGCTTCGGTATAATCCAGAATGGGAGGCTTAGTTATGATGCAGCGTAAAATTATTGTGGAAAAGCATCCTGACGCTTACGTGGCCTATCCCTTGGGTTTAAAGGGGGTCGCGGTGGGACAGGGGGACACTTTGAGGAGGCCCTGGCGGATGTCAAATCTGCCATCGCCTTCCATATCGAAACCTTCGGACCGGAAGTCCTGGAAATTTAACCATGCCAAATCATCCCTTTATTAAGGCTTCCACCTTGAGAACCATCTGCACCCAGGCTGGAATCTCCCGAGAGGATTTTCTGGCTGCCTATAATAAAAGCTAAATGACTGGGATAGAATTCTTCCGCCTGCAAACCCGGGAAGAGGTACTGGCCTTCTATCCGCGCTTCTCCACGGTGGGCGCCGAGGAGGTGGACCTGGACGACGGTCTGGGCCGGGTGCTGGCCTACCCGGTGTCAGCCGCGGAGGCCGCGCCCGGATTCAATCGGGCCACCATGGATGGCTACGCGGTAGCGGCCCGGGACACCTTCGGAGCCAGCGTCGGGGCGCCCCAGTACCTGGAGATCAAGGGCGAGGTCCCCATGGGCGCCGCCCCGGTCCGGCCCCTGCTCCCCGGCGAGACCCTGCGGGTGCCCACCGGCGCCATGCTGCCGGAAGGTGCTGATGCGGTGGTCATGGTGGAATACACCGCCGAGCACCCGGACCAGACCCTGGAGGTGCGCCGGGCCGTGGCCCCGGGGGAAAACCTCCTCACCCCCGGCGAAGATGTGCCGGCCGGGAAGCTGATCTTCGAGGCGGGGGCGCGGCTACGTCCCCAGGACCTCGGGTTATTGGCGGCGCTGGGAATAACTCAGTTAAAGGCTTACAGAAGGCCCCGGGTGGCCATCCTCTCCTCCGGCGACGAGATCGTCCCGGTGGCGCGGCAGCCCGGCCCCGGCCAGGTGCGGGACGCCAACGCCCATTTAACCGCGGCCCAGGTACGGGAGGGGGGCGGCCTGCCCCTGCTCCTGGGGATCATCCCCGACGATTTTGGCGCCCTGAGGGCAGCCCTGGCCGCGGCCATCAGCGACGCCGACCTGATTCTCATCTCCGGGGGCTCCTCGGTGGGGGCGCGGGACCTGACCCTGGCGGCCATCCGCGACCTCCCCGCCTCCGAGGTCCTGGCCCACGGGGTGGCGATCCGCCCCGGGAAACCCACCATCCTGGCGGCGGTGGATTTTGGGTTAGGGAGCGGCGCCAAGCCCCTCCTGGGTCTGCCGGGACACCCGGCCTCCGCCGCGGTGGTCATGGAGGTCTTAGGAAGGCCGCTACTGGCTCGCCTTTCTGGCTTGCAGGCCGCGCCACCCTGGGGCCGCACCGTCACCGCGGCCCTCTCCCGCAACCTGGCCGGGGCCAGTGGCCGGGAGGACTATGTGCGGGTGCGTCTGCGGCCTGAAGGCGAAACCCTGTGGGCCGAGCCGGTGCTGGGGGCCTCGGGGCTCCTCTCCCCCCTGGTGAACAGCGACGGCCTGGTAATGATCCCCCTGGGGGTGGAAGGGCTGTTAAAGGGCGAGCCGGTGGAGGTGCGGTTGTTTGGGTGATTATTTTGAGGAAGGGGGCCAGAGGCTTTTTTGTAAGTGGCCCCTGCCCCCCCTTCCCCAAACCACATTCCCCAACCCCTTAAGTTTCTTTGCCGGGGAAGGCGGGGCCTCTGGCCCCGACTTCCCCGGCCCTTATACGGGTTGGGAGGGGGTTTGGGGGAGGGCAGGGATGAAATCCCTGGCCCTCCCCCAAATCTTTTCTACTTCTCCCGCCAGACCACCAGAAGCCCCAGGCTGAGCCAGAAGGCTTCCCGGAGGCGCCGCAGGATGCTGAAGGTGGCCCCCAGGGTGAGGCCCAGGTTGAAGCCCAGGGCCAGGAGGAGGTTGCCTCCCTCCTGGACCCCGGCAGCCGCGGGGATGAAGAATCCCAGGGCGCTGAACAGCATGGCCAGGGAGTCCAGGCAGAGGGCCAGGCCCCAACTGATGGGGTGGCCCACCAGCCAGAAGATCAGATAGACCTCCGCCGCATGGAGCAACCAGCTCAAGAAAAAGAGGACGAAGGCCAGGACGGCCCGTCCCGGATATTTCCGATAGAAGGAAGAGAGGCTATCATCCAACCTGGAGAAAAAGTCCTCTTTTTCTTGAAGAAACCGGGGACACCAGTCCCGGCGGTGCAGAAAGCGCACCCCCTGGCTACAGGAGGCGCCCCGGCGCTGGAGAAAGACAAAAGTGGCGCCACCCACGGCCAGCCCCAGGGTGCCCAGGCTCAAAACCCCCAGATGCGACAGGGCCGCGGGCAGGTAGAGGGGGGCCAGGGCCAGACCCAGAATAATATAAAGGACCAGGCTCAAGACCAGGATGCCTTTGTGGATCACCACCGAGGCGGTGGCCTGGTCCAGAGGGACCCCGGCGGTCCACAACCGGTCGGCCTTGAAAGGCTCGCCCCCCAGGGAGGCAGCGGGGGTGAGTTGGTTCAGGGCCTCCCCTCCCAGTCGCAGCCAGAAGAGGTGGGGCAAGGAGATGGTCCGGGGCAATTTAACGATGAGGAATTTCCAGGAGACGGCTTCCAGAAGGTTAACCAACCCATACGGCAAGAGCAGCAACGGCCAGTACCAGCCAACCTGCCGCAGGTAATGCCCCACGTTGGCCCAGCCCACCTCATTGAGGATCCAAAAGAAAAACCCAACGGCGATGGTCAGCAGAATCAGGTTGAGACGGCGCAACAGTTGTCCTTCCGCAGTTAACCACGCTCATAGCCGCGGTGGTTAATCACGATCTTCCAGACACTCATATCAAATTTATCTTGTAGCCGCCAGACATTCCAAACTGAGTTATGATTTTGTTATCCAAGACAACGTTTTTAGCCACCGCCCCTCCAACCAGTTCCCAGGCTCGCGAGGATGAAGGCTTCCCGCCCAGACGCAAGAAAAAGAACCTGCCGAGGGCGGCGGTTCTACATTAGGCCCTGGCTAACTGCTGGAAAGCTGACCGCTGCTCGCCCTAAGGCAGGGCTTCCACTTTGGGTTCGGCGGGGGCCGGGGCGTGGCGGGGGAGACGGCGCATGAGAAAGACCAGGGGCAGGAGCAGTAGAAAGACGATGGTGAAGAAATGGTAATCGTCGCAGAAGGCCAGCATTTGGGCCTGGCGCTGGACCTCCTGGTAGAGGCCGCCCACGGCCTGGGGGGCGTTCCACCAATTCCAGTTGGCCCCCAGGTCAGGCATAAGCTGCCCCAGGCGGTGCTGCCAGTCGATGAAGGGCTGCGACAGGGGGGTGAGGTGCTCCACCAGACGGCTCTGATGGAACTGACTGCGGCGGGAAAGCAGGGTGGTGGCGGTAGCGATGCCGAAGGAGCCGCCCAGGTTGCGCATCAGGTTGAAGATGCCGGTGGCGTTGCCCATCTTCACCTGGGAGATGCGGGACATGGTGAGGGTGGTGAGGGACACGAAGGTGCAGCCCAGGCCGAAGCCCTGGATGAACCGGGGCCACCAGGCGGTGGCGAAATTGATCTGGGTATTAAACTGGCTCATGAGATAAACGGCCAGAGCGTTGATCAGCAGTCCCACGAAGACCAGGATGCGGCTGTCCACGACGGTGGTGAGGCGGCCCACCACCGGCATGATCATGAGGGAGCTCATGCCGCCGAAGGCCAGAGCCCAGCCGGCCAGGGTGGCGTCATAGCCCATCAAGGTCTGGAGAAACAGGGGCAGGAGCAAGATGGTGCCGTAAAGGACGAAGCCGAAGAAGAACATGATGGTCACCCCGGAGGCGTAATTCCGTTCCTTAAAAAGGCGCAGGTCCACCACGGGGTGCTCGGTCTTCAACTCTCGCCAGATCAGGCAAATCAGGGCCACGGCCGAGATGATGGCCAGGCGGGTGATGAAGGCCGAGGAGAACCAGTCCTCCCGCTCGCCCCTGTCCAGGACCACCTGCAGGGCGGCCAGCCCCAGCGCCAGGAGTCCCAGGCCCCAGTAGTCAATACTGCCGGCCCGCCGGCGCCGGAGATATTCCGGGTCGAAGATGAACATCCAGGTGAGCAGCACCGAGAGGATGCCGATGGGCAGGTTGATATAAAAGGCCCAGCGCCAGGTGAGGTTGTCGGTCACCCAACCGCCCATGACCGGACCGATGATGGGGGCGATGATCACCCCGATGCCCCAAAGGGCCATGGCCATGCCCCGTTCCTCGACCGGAAAGGTCTCCAGCAGGATGGCCTGGGAGATGGGCTGCAAGGCGCCGCCGCCGAGGCCCTGCATGATGCGGAAGACGATGAGTTCCGTCAGGCTGGTGGCCGCGCCGCACAACATGGAACTTACGGTGAACAGGACCAGGCAGAGGAGCAAAAAGCGCTTGCGCCCGAACAGGGCGGAGAGCCAGCCGGTGATGGGCAGGATGATGGCATTGGAGACCAGGTAGGCGGTGAGCACCCAGGTGGTTTCATCGGTAGAAGAGGCCATGCTGCCGGCGATGTGGGGCAGGGCCACGTTCACCACCGTGGTGTCCACGATCTCCATGAAGGTGCCGGCCATCACCGCAATGGTGATCACCCATTTGTTGACCTCGGGACGTTGGGGAGAAACAACCGCTGCCATCAATCGCCTTTAATAATTTCCTCTTGGGCTAGCCGAGGCCGCCGCATCATGAACACCAAGGGAACCAGCAGCAAAAATAAGATCGTGAAGAACCAATAGCCGTCGCTAAAGGACAGCGTCATGGCCTGCACTTGCACCTGGCCATAGAGGGTGGCCATGGCCTGGGGGGCGTCCCAATAATTCCAGTGCGGTCCCAGGCCGGGCATGATTTCGGCAATGCGATGCTGCCAGCCGCTGAAGGGTAGAGACCAGGGGATGAGGTGCTCCACCAACCGGCTCTGGTGAAACTGGGCCCGGCGGGAGAGTAGCGTGGTAGCCACGGCGATCCCGGAAGACCCCCCCAGGTTGCGGAGCAAGTTATAGATGCCGGTAGCATTACCCATTTTTTCGCGGGAGATGTGGCCCATAGTGAGATTGGTAAGAGCCACGAAAGTTATGCCTATGCCCAGGCCCTGAAGGAACCGGGGCAACAGCACGGTCGCGTAATCGGTCTGGACATTAAACAGGCTCATCCGGTAGGTGGCCCAGGCGCCGATGAGCAGGCCCAAAATCGAGAGCCAGCGGTTGTCCACCCGGTTGCACAATCGGCCCGTCACCGGCATCGTCATCATGGCGCTCACCCCGCCCCAGGCCATGATTTCACCGGCCAGGGTGGCGTCGTATCCCATTATGGTTTGCAAGAAGAGAGGTAGCAGCACCATGCTGCCGTAAAGCACAAACCGGAAAAAGAAAAAAACCGTCACTCCGCTGGCGAAATTCCGGTCTTTGAAAAGGCGTAGGTCCACAAAAGGCTGCCTGGTCTTCAATTCCCAATAAACCAGGGCAACCAGCGCCACCAGGGCAACGACGGATAAGCGCACGATAAAGGCGGAGGAAAACCAATCCTCCCGTTCCCCTTTGTCCAGCACGATCTGTAAGGCGCCGATCCCGACGATCAGGAGGCCCACCCCCAGGAAGTCGATTCCTCCCCTCGTTCGAGCCCGGAGATAATCAGGGTCGAAGATAAACATCGCAGTCGCCGCCAGGGCTATAATGCCGACGGGAAGATTAATGTAAAAGGCCCAGCGCCAATTCAGGTTGTCGGTGATCCAGCCACCCAGCAGAGGGCCGATAATGGGAGCCACAATGGCGCCGATGCCGTAAACCGCCATTGCCATACCCCGCTCCTCCACGGCAAAGGATTCGAAGAGAATGGCCTGGGAGAGGGGTTGCAGGGCTCCGCCTCCAGCACCTTGAATGACCCGGAAGAAAATCAGGCTCGCCAGGGTGGGGGCGGCGCCGCAAGCCATCGAACTGAGGGTAAAAATAGTCAGGCACAGCATCAGCAAGCGCCTGCGGCCGACCGCGCCGGCGAGCCAGGCGGCGAGGGGCATGACTATGGCGTTGGACACCAGGTAGGAGGTGAGCACCCAGGTGGACTCGTCCACCCCAGCCGACAGGCTGCCGGCGATGTGCGGCAAAGCCACATTCACAACCGTGGTGTCGATTAGCTCCATGATGGTGCCGGGCATCACCGCGATCGCAATCAGCCATTTGTTCACCTGTGGAGTATAGGGAGTGCTCTCCCTGTTCATGAGATCCCCAAACCGCTAAGAAAAGCCTGAGAAAATCCTTGGTTAAACAGGAAGGGAGGTTTCCAGGCTGATAAGCTTGGGACCCGGTTTGATCTGGAAGCGGCCATTCACCGTCTCCCAAATCCAGCCATAAAACTGCCGCCCAGCACTCTTATGGTTTTGCCGGTAAGAGTCGGGGCCCGGTATGCTTCCGGGTATCGATGGTGACCTCGGTGGACATGCCCAGGCGCAACGGCTTGCTTTCGGGTAAGGGCGGCAGCAACACGATCTTGACGGAAATGCGCTGCACCACCTTCACCCAGTTGCCCGTGGCATTTTCCGGGGGCAGGAGGGAAAAGGCCGAGCCGGTGCCGGACATGATGGAGTCCACCCTCCCCTTGAACTTGACCCCGGGATAGGTGTCCACATTCACCTCTGCTGGCTGGCCGATATATACGTCGGTGAGCTGCGTTTCCTTGTAGTTTGCCTGGATCCAGAGCTGGGGATAATGCAGGGGCACCACCATCATTAAAGGTTGCCCCGGCTGCACCCAGTTGCCAACCTCTGCCTGCCTTTTAGTGATATAGCCGGAAATCTTGGCGGTTATCTTGGTATACCCCAGATTGAGCCTGGTCTGTTCCAGCCGCGCCTTGGCTTCCTTGATGGCCGGCTGTTCTTCCCGGGGGATGCTGGTGGAGCCGCCGATGGCGGCCAGGGCCTCTTCCAATTCCCGCTGGGCCCGGTCCACCAGGGCCTGGTTCACCCGGTAGCGGGTCTCCACATGGTCCAGGGTCTCCTTGGGAACGGTGCGGTGCTCGTATAGAGCGGTATAGCGGACCTTGTCGGTGTTGGCCCCCTTGAAGTTGGCCTCCGCTTCGGCGAGTTTGGCCCGGGAGGTGGAGACTTTGACATAATCTTGGGCCATGTCCTGGCGCAAGCGGCTCAGGTTGCCCTCGGCTTGGGCCATCGCTACTCCATAATCCTGGGGCTCCAGGGTCAGGAGGACATGACCGGGCTCGACAAAATCATTATCATCCACCAACACCTTGGCTACCCGGCCCGGTACCCGGGACGCGACCTCGCCGACATAACCGTACACATAGGCGTCATCGGTGTAGACAAAGATATGCAGGTAATACCAGTAGCCGGTGCCGGCTCCTATCATCAAGAGCACCAGCACGATGACGCTGATCCGAACCAAGGGTTTACGGAGCACTCCGGCATTCCTCCTGGGACAGAAGGGTGTTAATGGCCCCCATAGCCCAAAGCAGCTCGGCCTTGGCCATCTGATGGTCGTAAAGGGCGGACCAGTAGTTGACCCGGGTCCGGGTGAGCAGGGTCTGGGCATCGATGACCTCGGTGGCGGTGCCCACCTGCTCTTTGTAGCGCTCCTCGTTGAGGCGCATGTTTTCTTCCGCCTGGTGCACGGCCTTTTCCGTCACCTGGATGCGGTCGGCGGTCTCCTTTACCCTGAGGTAGGCATTCTGCACGTCCAGGCGCACCTGCTCGTTCAGGTCCTGGTGCTGCTCTTGGAGTTGAGTCACCACCAGTTTGGCCTGGGCCACCTGGGCTTTGGTATCCAGACCGGAGAACAGGGTCCACTGCAGGCCGAAGATGCCGAACCACGAGCTATCATGCAGGAGGAAATCGTTTTGTTGATAGTTCTGGCCGGCCTGGGCGTAAATCCGCGGGAAATATTGGGCCCTGGTCTGGGTCACCACTTTTTCCTGCTGGGTGATGCGTTCGGTGGAGGCCTTGAGGTCGCTCCGCTGTTTCAGGGCCGTCTCGGTGGCATCTTCCAGGCCCCAGGGCCGGGTCTCCAGCTTTTCATCCTTCAGCACCGTAGGGGCCGACACCGGCAGGGCCAGGAGCTTGTTGAAGGCGGCGCGGCTGTCGATGGTGTCGGTTTTAGCCACTATCAGGCGCTGCTCGGCGTCGGCCAGAGAGACCCTCGCCTGGAGGACGTCGTTGAAAGTGGCTACCCCAAATTGATATTGGTCCTCGGCGATCTTGAGGTGTTGCTTAAGATCCGTCACCTCCTCTCGGGCCACTATCTCCAGCTTCTGGTCCTGCAGGGTGCTGAAATAACCCTTGGCCACGCCGAGAAAGAGGTCGTCCCGGGTCTTGGCGGTGTCCAGCAGGCTGGCCGACCTGCCCAGCACCGCGGCCTGATATTTGGAGGGAGTGAGCCAAAAGTCGAAGATGGTCTGTTCGACGTAGGTCTTGCTGCTCCAGAAATTGCGGTTGGTCGAGGGCATAATGATGGTGGAGGAAAACCCGGATATGGTTCCGGCGGGAATTTTCGTCTTTAATTGATCATCGTAGATGGTCTGGCTCACCTCCGACTTCAGCGTGGGCAGGAATCCGGAGCGGGCCCGCACCACTTCTTCACCGGCAATCAGCGATTGCAGGCGGCTCACCCGCAGGGTGGGGTTGGCCTTCCAGGCCAGGCACAGGGCCGCCTTCAGATCCAGGGTAGCAGGGGCCTCCGCCCCGATGCCAGGGGACGCCATCGTTAGGCTCCAGGTCAGCCATCCCAACAGGATCAGACGCCAGGGACTTGGTGACTTCATACCGCGGCCGCCTCTCCAGTTTTTTTTGCTGGGAATTCCCGGATCAGACCCGAGGAGAACAAGGTCAGCAGAACCGGCAGGGCTTCTTTCACCGCCTTTTCCTGTCCTTCCGACAACTGGTAGTATCCTACGGCCCGCACCATGCCCCGCAGCATAAAAGTGAGCAACCGCGGGTTTGCCGGGATAAACTGTCCTGATTCGATGCCTTCGGCAAATAGCCGGGTAACCAGGACGACGAATCTCTCTTCCATTTCCTGTATGTGGAGCCAATAGCCCTGGTCGGCGCCCCGGCCGCCCCCGAGCAAATCCCGGGCGTAAACAGGGAATAAGTCCCTCTCCCGCATCAGGTAATCCAACAACAAGGCGGCCACTTTTTGGACCTTCGCCAGGGGGGCGCCGCTGCCGCTGACCACGGCCTCAATATCGGCCAGGATATTTTCCCCCACCTGGGAGATGAGGGCCTGGACCAGCTGATCTTTGCCGGGAAAATAGAGATAGACGGTGCCCTTGGCCACCCCGGCGCTGGCGGCGATCTCCCTCATGGTCACCGCCCCCACCCCGCGGCTCTGCACCAAGCGGCGGGCCGCGGCCAGGATCTCCCGGGTGCGGAACTCGGTGACAATCTCCTTTTTGGTGGGCTGGGGGCTGGGATGCATAAATGACTTTTGGGTCATTAAACTGACTATAGGGTCATTAATAATTTCCATCTCCCATCTTGTCAAGAAAAACTTGCAAACCCGCCGACCCCCGCTTAGACTAAAAAATATCTATAGGCAAGCCGGAGGTTGAGATGCACCGCCGCGATTTTCTCAGGTATATGGCGGCTTTGGGGCTGGTGGCCGGGGTCAGACGCCGCCTGGTGTTGCCGGAGGAAGTTTGGGCCATGGGCCCCCCCCAGACCCCCGAGCCCCTGCTGGCTAAGGCCCAGGGCAGCAATTACGCTCATCTGGTGGTGGACGCCATCCAGGCCCTGGGGGGCATGAAAAAATTCGTCAACCCTGGGGAAGTGGTGGTGGTCAAGCCCAACATGGCCTGGGACCGGACCCCGGAGCTGGCCGCCAACGCCCATCCATTGGTGGTGCGCCAGGTGGTGGAGCTTTGTCTGGAGACCGGGGCCAAGCAGGTAAAGGTCCTGGACAACACCTGCGACGACGCCCGCAAGGCTTACGAGTCTTCCGGGATCAAGGCCGCGGTGGAGGGCATCAAGGACCCCCGGGCGGTGGTGGAGTTCGTGGACGAGCGGCGTTTTGTAGAACTCAACATCGAAAAGGCCAGGGCCTTGAAGAAATGGTATTTCTATAAGGACATCCTGGAGGCCGACCGCTTCATCAATATCCCGGTGGCCAAGCAGCACTCCGAGGCCCGCCTCACCATGTGCCTGAAGAACATGATGGGGGCCATCGGCGGCTGGCGGGGCCGCATCCACGTGGGCCTGCACCAGAACATCGCCGACATGAATCTGCTCTTACGCCCGGACCTGCACGTCCTGGACGCTACCCGCATCCTGCTGCGCAACGGCCCCAAGGGCGGCAAGCTGGATGACGTGGCGGTGAAAAACCTGGTGTTCGCCGGGACCGATCCGGTAGCCCTGGACGCTTACGGCGCCGGCCTCTTCGGCTTAAAGCCCGAGGACCTGGGCTACGTGGTCAAGGCCCACCAGGCGGGCCGGGGAGAGATGGACCTAAGTAAGATCAAGGTCCTGTCGGCTTGAGGGCTAGCCGCGGGCAGCAAGGACCTGGAGTTTGCGTCTTTACGCACGTTAGGCTCAGAAACAAAAATAAAGCGCCAAATGGTTTTTCGTAGGGGCGGACCCAGGTGTCCGCCCTGTAGAGGCGGGTTTAAAACCCGCCGCTACTGCCCACCATTTCCTAGGGGGCGCACGCCTGGGTGCGCCCCTACAAGACCGCCCCTCCCCCCCTCACCCTGCTCAAACAGACCTCTCCTGCCTGCCTTTTAGCAAAAAACCTTGCCGGACCTCACTGCTTTTTGCGGAGATTTCCATCGGCGTTTATATTAATCCTGGATTATGCCGCAAGAATTGCCTGAAATAAGCATAACTATACGGTATAAGGAGGAATAATAGGAATTTTAGGGGGTTCACAATATTTTATACTCTCCCTTATTTTTTATTGACAAAATTATGGAGATTTGTGCTACCATGCGTTCCACGAAAAATTATGCTCCCAAAGAGGAAACTTATAGGGGTTAAATTGGTTTGGAGTGCTCGAAAACCATTTGTTGACTGCGGTGGCCCAAGTTGCCGCATAATCTCAGTTAATGGACATCACCGGGGAAAGCGATGCGCAGAATTTTCATATCCGCACTGACTCTTGTCTTTCTAATACTGGTCTTCCTTCTCTGTTTCTCAAAAGCACCGGCAAAAGAGGAGGACAAAAAGGCCGAAAAGGTCAATGAAGGGTATGTAGGCGTGGAAATCTGCCAAACCTGTCACCAAGAAGTGTACGATAAGCTTTCAAAGACGGCTATGGGCACCCTGTTTTTGAAGCACCCCCGTACCGCTGGTGAAAAACTCGGGTGTGAAACGTGTCATGGACCGGGAACAGAGCATGTAAGTTCAGGAGGCAAAAGCTTCACCGGAATGAATCGATTCACGCAGGGGACGCCAACGCCTGCTTCCGTGCGCAACAAGGTCTGTCTCAAGTGCCATCAAAAGAGGGAGAGGCTTTTCTGGTGCGGCAGCATTCATGAGACCCAAGGCCTCACTTGCACATCCTGCCACGCGGTCCATACGGGACCGGGGATAGCGGCCCCTTCTCAACTCACCCGTATGACCGTGGAAGATACGTGCGCTACCTGTCATAAAGAGCAAGTCCGGGCGGAAATGAAGTTTTCGCATCACCCCCTGCGCGAGGCCAAAATGAACTGCGCCAGTTGCCACAACCCGCACGGGACTACCTCGGACCATCTCATCAAGGGGCTTTCCAATAAAGAACTTTGCTTTAATTGTCACGCCCAGTACCGGGGCCCGTTCATTTTTCAGCACCCTCCCGTCATGGAGGATTGCTTCAATTGCCATCAGCCCCACGGCAGCAACTATCCCAGCCTGCTGAAAGCGCCTCCCATCAGGTTGTGCCGGGAGTGCCACATTAACTTCCACGCCATCAGTTTCCTGTTCCCGGGGTCGAAGCCTAGGCCGAGTATCATGGTCGGCGGGGCGTGCCTCAACTGCCACCGGAACATCCATGGCAGCAACAATATGAACGACGGCCAATTATTCTTTAGATAAAAGGGGGGGAGGATGAAGATGAAGAGAGAAATCCTGGCCGTTTTTCTCGCAATCATGCTTTTCCCTCTGACCTGCGCGGACGGATTCGCGGAGATGAACGTGGGTGAATACGAGGTGGGCGGCTATCTCGAAATGGGCGGCGGATTTCTCGCCGATTACCCCAACACCAGGAACCGGGGATATTTGGAACAGTATCTTCCCTTCCCCGTAGGACCCCTCGCCAATGCGAATTTATCGCTGAAGAGCAAGGACGGCCTCGAGTATTATAGATTCCGGATGAGCCATCCGGGATTAACAGGAGATCAGGATTTCTTGCTCCAGATTGGCAAACTCGGGGTCTACCATGCCCAAATTGAGTATGACCAGCTCCAACACCTGTACTGCACAGTGAATCCCAATCAAGACGATATGGGGATCCTTTTGCAGAGACTGCGGTTCAGCGGCGACTACCTGATAACACCTGAAATCGACCTTTTCGCCGAGTACCAATTTCTGAGAAGAACCGGCCAGCAGCCGGCGACCTTGAATGGAGGCCCTGGTAACGGCTATGATTATAATCGCGCCTTTCTCAGATCGATTGATTATAGGCAAAACGACATGAAGGTCGGAGCGGAATATGATTCGTCGAAGTATCAGTTTCGTATGGGTTATCATTTTTCGAACTTTAAAGATGAGATCACAGACTTGAGGGCCTCGCCCGCGGCTGGCGCCTTTGTATCCCTGCCCCCAAGCAATATGGCCAACTACATTACCGCTGAGGGGGGAGCTAACCTGGCTGCCTACAAGACCAGGATCACCGGTTCGTTTTCCTACGGCTGGCTGTCCGAGAACGAGACCGTCTTCAATGATAATGGTGCTTCGTGCGGCCCTGCGGGTCTCAGCGCCACGACTGTGAACGGGAATATTTCAGGCGTCACCCGTCCCATTGAGCCATTAGCTTTGAGGTATTCGTACAAGGCTTATGATTTTCAGAATAATCACCTGAATAATTCCGTTTTACTGGACGCCTTCGCAGGAGTGAACCGGCCCCTTCTGTATCAGGAGCAGTATTCGTATTTACGGCAGACTATGAACCTCGGAGCCGACTATAAAGTGAACAGCCTGGTGGCCTTCGATCTCGCCTATGCTTATTCAACAGTCGACCGCACCGAAAACCAGGGCAATACCTCGAGTAACTCGCCCCAGTTCGGCATCAGGCTGTTTCCAACTTCCTGGCTGAACCTGACAGCCAACTATGCATACTCAGAGCGGCTAGGGAATGATTTTCTGTCGCTGTCGCCGGGCAATTTGCTGACCTACAAATTCTACTCGGGAGACGACAGACGGAACACCGCCAATTTCGTGGCAGAGGCATTCCCTGTGAATAATGTCACCTTCTCCGCCAATTTCTCGTTCTACCACGACACTTTTAATGACTCAAATGCATATGGTTTGCTCAACGATCAAGGCTGGTCGGCTGGAGGGGATGTGAGCTGGACCCCGACTGACCGGGTCGCCTTGAGCCTGGGATACGACCACCAGGAAGCCGTCACTAAAGAACGCACCGCCCAACTCGGGTTAGTTCCAGGTTCGCCGCCTTTAGGTTTTGTGGTCACGGGTGATTGGGGCCCCCTTTTGAGCACCTTGGATTCATATGACACCGTCACCGCCAGAGCGGACTTTAAGCTCATTCCGAACAAGCTGAAGCTCACGACCGGCGTCAGCTACTCCTTTTCGAGCTCGCATTTCGACAACAAGGTCATGCCCGATCTGAACGAAGCCTTCGCCGATATCAATGCCTCTCTCTTTTACATGTTCAACGAGCACTGGGGCGCCAGGGTGGGATACAGATTCGAGATCTTCAACATGACCAAAGCGTACCAAGACCTTTACCTGACGGGAAACGGGGGGCAAAATCAGAGTCTGAATACCCTGGAAGGGTTCTACAGGAACGCCACGGCGAACGTGTTGGAGTTATATTTACAGTATAAGTTCTAGCTTGAGCTGACGAGTTAGGTGGCAAGAGTGGCCCAACCGCGTCCTCATTGTTTTAATCTTGCTTCTAGCGTGCACCGGGGATAAACTGGGCAGGGCGGTGGTTCCGCCGTTCGTGATTGCCGTGGCTGCCAAGCGCATGTGGTAGGCCTCGGCGTTCTTATCTCTTCTTAGACCCGGCTGCATTGGGCGGGCAAAAGCCGGCTGTCCATTCACAAACCACAGGAGGGAAAATGAAATCTATAGTGACGGTCCTTTTTTTGCTGTTGATAGGAATTGCGGCGTCTGCATGGGCTCAAGGCGGTTCCGTGGAAAAGGGAAAAGCCCTGGTAGAGAGCAAACACTGCGCACTGTGCCACAAGGAGGGCGGAAACCTGGGCAAGCCCATGGAAATGATTGTCGGGACCAATCCCGACGCTTTCCTCAAGGAGGCGATCACAAACCCCAAGAAAACCCTCGGACCCCAAGTAAAAATGCCGGAATTGAAGTTAAGCGATGCAGAACTTCAGGACGTTATCGCGTATCTTCGGTCCATTGCGAAACACTGAGGTTTGTGACCGGCTGCATCCGCTCTTTTAGCATCGATTTGGAACCCCTTCATGAATGGGCTTAAGGCCCCGCGTCCCAAATTGGTTTCCGCCCTGGTCGGCAACTGGGTTGGCATCTTCGGCCTTGTGGTGGCCGTGTGCAGCCTGTTCATCGATCTTTGTCTAATAGCAATTGACTTATTTCACGGTTTCAGACAGCCCTACATGGGCATCCTGATCTTCCTGATTCTCCCGTCATTTATCTGGATCGGCGTCATTTGCGCGGGAGTGGGAGGATGGCTGGAACTCCGCCGGCGCAAAAAACCGGCGGCTGAGGCCCGCGTTGAGGCAGGTGGCGGGAGGCGCACGCGCCAACTTGTCGCGGCGTTTGCCTGCGCCTTCCTTTTTCTTATGCTCAGCTCGTTAGGAAGCTACCGCGTGTTTGAGGTGACTGAATCGCCGCAGTTTTGCGGCGCTTTTTGCCACACGGTGATGAAGCCGGAATACACCACGTACAAAATCTCTCCCCACTCAAGGGTACGCTGTACGGAATGCCATATCGGCCCGGGCGCCTCCTGGTTTGTCCGCGCCAAGCTCTCCGGCCTCTATCAGGTCTATGCAACCGTTACCGACGTATATCCACGGCCCGTTCCAGTGCCGGTCCAAAACCTGCGGCCCGCGCGGGAAACCTGCGAAGAGTGCCATTGGCCGGCGAATTTTTACGGATGGGTGGAACTGCGTCGCCAATTCTTCCTGCCTGACAAGCAAAACACTCCGTGGAACCTAAGACTGCTGGTGCATGTGGGAGGAGCAAATGCCACCACGGGGCCGGTTGGAGGCATCCACTGGCATATGATTGTGTCCAGCCGCATGGAGTACCTAGCCACGGACGAGAGCCGGCAAACCATACCCTGGGTGCGCGTGACGAATCAAGAGACAGGCGCTGTCGATGTCTACGAGTCAAAAGACAATCCATTGACCCCCCAACAAAAAGCCCTGCCCGTGCGGGTGCTCGACTGTGTCGACTGCCACAATCGTCCCACCCACATTTTCGATTCTCCCTACCGCGCTCTGGATGTTTCCATGTGGCTGGGGCGTATCGATCCTGCCATTCCTTCCATAAAAATGAAGGCGGCCGAGGCTCTGGTCAAGGCCGCCGGGGCCCCTTCGCAGGCCCGTGGGATTGCCCTGATTGCTCCAAACCTCTCGAAAGAATACCCTGATGACAAGGACCAGCCAAAGATCGGGCAGGCGATCTCCGAGACTCAGAGGATCTTTCAAGACAATTTCTTCCCGGAAATGAAAACGGACTGGAAAGTGCGGCCAAACAATATCGGGCATTATATTTGGCCGGGTTGCTTTCGCTGCCACGATGGTTCCCATGTCGACAAGACAGGCCGGGCCATCTCCAATGCCTGCAACACGTGTCATATAATCACCGCCCAGGGCAGTCAGCCAAAAATGGAGACTGTGAGCCTGCAGGGGTTGAAATTCGACCACCCTGGAGGAGAAATCCCCCCGGAAATCCTGTGTAGCGGGTGCCATACCGGCGCGCCTTAGTCTGTCGATGACAAATCGAGCAGTGCATGATTCCTGTTTGAGTCTTTTTTATATGGTAAGGAAACACTTCTCGGTGCATTCCGGCGTTTGGCTGACCCTGCGGCGCCTCTCTCAGATCTTCTTTCTGGCCCTGTTTCTCTTCTTGTTTTTGAAGGCCGAATTTGTGAAGCGGGCCACCCTGGCCTGGCCGGTGGACCTGTTCTTCCGCTTCGATCCCTTAATCCTGGCGGCGAACCTTATCACCTTCAGCCCCTTGGTGGCCGGGCTCTTCTGGTCGCTAACCTTCGTGGCCCTGACCCTGGTATTGGGGCGGTTCTTCTGCGGCTGGGTCTGCCCCCTGGGGACCACCCTGGACGGGGCCCGGCGGCTGCTGTTCCGCCCCCGGCCCGACCAGGGAGTGGCAGCCCGCTGGCGCCGGGCCAAATACTATCTACTCCTGTTCCTGTTGAGCGGCGCCCTCCTCTCGGTCAACCTGCTGGGGCTCTTCGACCCCTTGTCGCTGCTTTACCGCACCCTGGCCATCGTCCTCTACCCGGCCTTCGGCTACGGGGTGGAACACACCTCCCTGGCCTTCTATCACCTGGGGCCGCCCTTCATTTACCTCAGCGAACCCGTTTACTGGTTCTTTAAAGCCACCCTGCTACCCTTCCAGCCCCTCGTTTATCTCCTGCCTTTTCTGACCCTGACCCTCTTTGGCCTGCTGGTGGCCGCAGAAAGGGTGGATCAGCGTTTCTGGTGCCGGGCCCTCTGCCCCCTGGGGGCGCTGTACGGTTTGCTGGCGCGCTTCAGCCGGCTGCGCCGGCGGCCCACCGCCCTGTGCCCCGATTGCCGCGAATGCGCCGAGACCTGCAAGATGGCCGCCTTTGCCCCGGGGATGCCGGCCCGCCATGAGAACGCCGAGTGCCAGCTCTGCCTCCGCTGCCTGGCCCGGTGTCAGAAGGATGATCGGGTAAGCTTCACGATGCGCTCCAGGGCGCCCCGGGCGCCCCTGGACCTGGGCCGGCGCCAGGTGATTACCGCGGTGGCGGCCGGAGCCGCCTTGGCGCCCATGGTACGCCTGGGTTCCCTGGCCAGGCAGCCGGACGAGTTCCTCATCCGCCCCCCGGGAGCCCAGAAGGAAGGGGAGTTCCTCTCCCGCTGTATCCGTTGCGGCCAGTGCCTGAAGGTCTGCCTCACCAACGGCCTCCAGCCGGTGTTTTGGGAAGCGGGACTGGAAGGATTTTATACCCCGAGATTAATCCCCCGGATGGGATACTGCAGTTATTCCTGCAACCTCTGCGGCCAGGTCTGCCCCACGGGGGCCATCCCCCACCTGCCACTGCCGGCCAAACAGGCCGCCGACCTGGGGGTTGCCTTCATCAACCCCAGCCGCTGCATCCCTTACACCGAGGCCACCGATTGCCTGGTATGCGAGGAGCATTGCCCGGTTTCCCCCAAGGCCATCAACTTCCTGGAACAAGAGGGCACCACCCCTCAGGGAGAGCGGGTCAGGATCAAAGTGCCGGTGGTGGACCCGGACCGCTGCACCGGCTGCGGCCAATGCGAACACGTCTGCCCGGTGGGCGGCGCCGCGGCCATTCGGGTGAAGCGTTCGCTCCGGATGGAGGTGTAAGCAGTGAACCATATGCAGGATGCGAGCGGACTATGGCCAGATCTGGATATTTTACTGTTGCTGCCCATTGCTTACTGCTCACGACTCACTAACGTATGAAACGTCACTATCCGGACCAACCCCTGGTGGGCGTAGGCGCGGTGATCTTCCGGGGCGAGGAAGTTCTCCTGGTGCGCCGGGGGCAGGAACCGGCCAGGGATGAATGGAGCCTCCCCGGCGGCCTGGTTGAGCTGGGGGAGACCCTGACCGCGGCCCTCACCCGGGAAATCGCCGAGGAAACCGGCCTGACTGTGCGGCCCCTGGGGATCTCCGCGGTGTTGCAGCGCATCTTCCCCGATGCCGCCGGCCGGATCGCCTACCATTACGTCCTGGTGGATTACCTGTGTGATTATCTGGAGGGAGAGCTGCGCCCCGCCTCGGATATCACCGCCGCCCGCTTCACCCCATTGGCGCAGCTCCCCTCCTTCCACCTGGCTGAGGCCACCGCCGCGGTCATCCACCGGGCCTGGGAGCAGAAACGGCAAGGCGCCTCCCTGCCTCTGATTGACTGACCGGAAACCACT
>Ga0116136_1000240_pt1 | contig 37118 bp, 30 predicted proteins | sample June2015DPH_20_5_FD_88972 | JGI IMG/M metagenome (GOLD analysis project Ga0116136, IMG submission 88972) | Peatland microbial communities from SPRUCE experiment site at the Marcell Experimental Forest, Minnesota, USA - June2015DPH_20_40 | ecosystem: Environmental > Terrestrial > Soil > Wetlands... | reverse complement strand
CTCCCAGTCCAGGCCGACGCGATCGAAGGCAAGCGCAGCGAAGTCCCTCACCGAATGGTTCTCGCCGGTGGCGATCACGTAATCATCAGGCTCATCCTGCTGCAGCATGAGCCACATCGCCTTTACATAATCGCCGGCAAAGCCCCAATCGCGCCGCACGTCCAGGTTGCCCAAACGAATCTCGTTTGCCCTGCCGCAGGCGATGCGCGCGACCCCGTCTGAGATCTTTTTCGTTACGAACTCAATGCCGCGCCGCGGAGATTCGTGGTTGAAGCAGATGCCGTTGCAGCAGTACAACCCATAGCTCTCACGATAATTCATCGTAGCGTAATGCCCATACACTTTTGCAACGGCATATGGGCTTCGCGGGTGAAATGGCGTAGCCTCGCTTTTCGAGGGCTGCGGCGACGTGCCGAACATCTCGCTGCTGGAGGCTTGGTAGAAACGCGCATCAGGGCTCAAGTGCCGCACGGCTTCCAGCATGCGCACCACGCCGAGCCCCGTCACGTCACCCGTCAATACTGGTTGATTCCACGACGTGGCGACGAACGACTGTGCAGCAAGGTTGTAAATCTCGTCAGGCATCGCCGTCTCAACGGCGACGTTGAGCGATGACTGGTCGGTGACGTCTCCCTCGAGCAATACGAGCCGATCTATCGACGCCCTGATGCGTGATTCGTTGGGGGTGCTCAGCCTCCTTACCAGACCGTAGACCTCGTAGCCCTTTTCCAAGAGGTACTCTGCCATATATGACCCGTCTTGTCCTGTGATGCCGGTTATCAGTGCTGTGGGCATTATTTCACCTTCGTAACAGTCATCATCAATGACCGTGTTGCATCTATAAGAGTTTGCTGTAGCGCTCGATGACCTAGTGGCGTTACAACTGCGCTGATCCCAAATTCGGCGACTTCAACTTCATATTACTCGTAGCTGTCGAGCGCCAATGCTACCGAGCGTGGATGGGCCATCGAAACCTGCCTGTGCGGGCGCACGCAAAAAAAGCCGGCTTCTCGCTGTCACGTCACGGTGACGTAGAGGTATACCGAGCGGTACACGCTCGGGTCGCTGCCCTTGTATAAGTCGAACTCCAGCTTCTGCCCCATGCCGCTGTGCGTCGGCGCAAACGGGATGGAGTTTTCCCACTGATCGTTGTTCGCCAGGCTGAATGACCGCGAGGCGACAGGCGCGTTATCGAGGCTGACCACCAGGGTGTAGTTGGCGTTCGCGTTCTCGTGATTAACAACGCCGACGGTCACGTTGGCCGTCTGGCCGACGGTCAGATTGGTAGGGTAGTCGCTCGCGTTCCCACCGGGGCCCAGAAGGAACAGCTCGGTGAACGGCTCACCTGGCTGGGGGAGCACCACGATCAGTATCACTCCAAAAATCGCGAGGACTAAAACGATGGCAAGAAACAGGGTGAGGGCGGTATTACGATTCACGCGGCTCTGAGTCGTACGCGCCAGGTCATAAATGTTTGCTTGCCCCCCAAATGTGATCACACGCGGCTTGAAAAGGCCCACTGCTTTCAGGGGCGACTGAGCTATGCGGCGGCTCTGTGCCCTGTCGTATGCACGTTGCTTGAGAAGACATCAACATGAAGCTCGCCAACCGTTGATACCTGCATCAGGAAATCTGCGATTGATAGGGACTCGCTGCAGCCGAAAAACGGCGTGTGAGACCGATTATCCGTTCGTCTGATATACTTGAGCGTAACCGTTAGAGTAAATGAGGTTGCTGCCTCCAACGTAGTAGCTCGCGTCCTGTTCCGTGGGCAGACTCGTTACGGGGTTCAAACCGACGACGAGTTTCCCCGTTTGCAGGTTGGGAGTACCGAGATAGATGTACGACCCTGACCGCAGATTCGCCCAAGAACCTCCGGCAGCGAGCGTCCTCGCTTGAGCTGGAGCGAACGTGAGGACAGCAAAGTATCGGAAGTCATCAGCGGCGATGATGCCACGAGAGGCGTTTGCTCCTATCCACTTCGCCGCAACCATTTCTTGATCGTTGAACTTTCCAAAGTCGGCACTCGCGTCTAACGCTATGAGGGTTGAACTATCGTTGATTTCGCCCCCCACCTTGTACAAGAGCCCCGCGTTAAACAGCAACAATACGACCATAAAACACGCCAAGGCCTTAAACGGAGGGGATATCGTTCCTTGTGAAACGACCGTGGCGCCTCGTTTCTTAACCACGCTGAAAATCCCCGCAAAGCCTATGATGAGAAACACGCTCAGCACGATCTGTGATATTTGCACGAAGCGTGAGAGGTTTAAACTCGCAGCAAACGCGGGCTCTACGAGACAGAGGTACAGAACGACCAACATAGCGGCAGAAAACGCGAGGTACTCATTCGAGAATTTAAGCCTTGATCGGTCTTTCAAGGCGAAAAAAATGCCCACGATTGCCGTAATCAGCGCGATGAAGGTGAGATACTCAGTGACCTGGTGCAACGGAAGCTGATACGTAAGAATTGATTGAATCCCTGTAATAGTAGTAGTGGGCCCGTTCGCTAGTGAGATAACGGTGGGGGCTGGTATGTCGGAGGCGTTCGGTGCCCCGCTAATTTGCGCAAGCGGCGGTAGTCCGAGGTACACGAGAGTTCTCGTGAATATGTGCGCAAACGCGTCAAACGGCTCTGAGTTATTCGCAAAGCGGTACCAAACGGCTGCGAGTAGTGTGAAGCCGACAACGAAACCCGCACTCAAGCCGGTATTGCTGCGCAGTCGGCGCGGCCGACGAAACGGCGGCACCGAGCCGTCAGCACCTAGAGTGCGGGCGACCCTTTGCGTCAGCGCTCTCACGTCGAAGCTCCCCACCACCAGAAGCATGAGCCACGCGAGAATGAAACAAAAGAGAAAGATGTACGTCATTGCATAGTGCGAGACGATCAGCGAAAAGCCAAATAAGCCGAAGAGAAACAACCGCGGCGTTCTGCGCATCTGTTTTTCCACGAGCAGCAGCAGCAGCGCAACAAGAAATAGCTCAGCAATTTCCTCGCGCGCCATGGTAAGCATCTCTGTGTAGAATGAAAAGGTCACCATAAAAAAAAACACGCCAAATAGAGCAACGCGAGGGGATGTTTGCTTTTCGTACAGCCTATAGAGACCGAGGGGCACCATAGCGAAGAGCAGCGGATAAACGAGCTTGAGGACCCACGTCACGCTCATGCCGGTCGCGATAGAGAGCAGCGGAGCGAGCATAGTAATGCTCAGCATCGCATTGAGGTTCATTGCATTTGCACTGAAGTTCGGAGGGGCACCCCAGAAACCGTTGTTGACGACAGTTTGTGCTACCAAGTGTTCGAATTGGATATCGAATCCCCACAGGTAGTTCGTCACCAGGGCGTTGTGGAGTAGCAGCGCCAGGGCGATCGCCACGATCGCGAGAGAGTAGTAGCGTTTCGGCACGTAACGGGTAAAGCCACATACGAGAATCAGGGCGGCGACGGCGAGCAGCACGAGAACGGTTCCGACGCTCGTGCCACTTGCGTTGAAGAGGTACGCCCCAAAGACACCCATGAAGGGCAGCAGCAACAGACTCAGCGTCACTGGCGAAAGGGCTACGCGCGCGTCGATCGTTGCAGAGCGAGAATAATCCCGGTCGCGGTGATAGCTTAACACACAAAGCGCCAGGATAACCCCGCTCATCGTGGCGATGAACGGAACGAGTGTGAGCGGCGTGGACGTAATGCCACGAACGTAGACGGCGTTCATAAAGAGGCCCGTGAGCATAATCGTTGCCACGCTTAAGAGCACCGTGTAAAAAAAACCTTCAGTGACGTTGAGCTCGTGCAACCTGAGAACCCGCAAGATAATGATGCCGGGCACGAAGAGCAGGTAAACGAGTACTAGCACCTCCCGTAGAATCGGCACGTGCACCCCGACGGCGTCTAGAGCTATGATGATCCAGACGGATACCTGAAGCGAGGCGATGAGCTTGAAGAACGTGGCGATGTCCCAGTCGTTTGCTTCGAGTGGATTGCTGAGTTTCATGGATACGTCGTGGGTGGCCTTCGTAGATTTGCCTTCAGCGGGCGATTTCCTTACCCGCGAAAGAATATAGAATAGCCGAACGAGCGTGCTTCGTGATTCAGTTGTTTGCTCGTGCTCTATATCTAGTTTCTTAATGAGTGTAGTGAGAAGTCCCACACGTACATGCATTCACTTTTGCCAACATGCACACCGTTCGAACATGAGTCAGTGAGACGGATCATAGCGGCGAATGAGGCTGCAGAGGGTCCCTCTTGAGGGGTACTCCAAACCTTTAAAAGGCGGTGCAGCGTTAGAAGGAGGATTAAAGAGAGCGAAACTGAAACGAGGGTTAATCCGACTGTTTCTTGTAACCCCGCGCAAGCCGTGCACGATAGCGGCCGTTGAACGGGAACTATGTGGAGACCAAGGCCGCGCTAAAACTCAATCAGCCGCGCAATTCCATTAGTTCCAGCAGACTGATCGACGCGCGGCAAAAAGAATTGCTCGCTGCCAAGTCCTGCAACGCGTAGACCTGCTCGGCGCTCCGATCTGGACCGCTCCGATCTGGGCAAGTGATATCGGTCGAAATGGTGCTTCGCGACGCGCCTAAGCCCCGTGGCACAATCCAAGTGCCGCGAAGTCGCCTGCTGGGATAAACAGCGCGTAGCACTTTGCCTTGCACAACAAAGTGGCGCCTTAGAAAGAACTGAGACGGGCTGGTTAAAGCTCGCCCTCGTTGACACGTCCCCCTTGGATCAGAAACGCTTGCGACTCGCGCAGACTGAAGACGTGTAGTGCCATCTGTCGAACAGGTGGGTCATGCGGCCTCACAAAAAGCCCCGTGCGAGGATCACGAGCTGCAACCCACAAAACACTTTCAGCCTCGCTGTTACTGGACACGCACAGGTGCTCTTTGTCTGTCGTTTAGGTGGGCACGCAATCATTGATCCGCGCTCAAAGGTCGGAGTCTAAAGGCGTTGCGTGGGGCTCGATGTGCTTCGTCATTACGTAAGATTGGCGAGAGGCGTGACCTATACTTGCTTTCGACGAACGCCGGACTTGACAAAAGCAGCTCGTTCGTGGTTAAGTCGATCGCGAGCGTATGCAGCCTCTGCGCGCCTTTGCTGGTCGCTCATGCAGTAAAGAAGGGATCGCCAAGCGGAACGGTTAAATACGAACCTTCCGTAGCTACATTGCAGCTGCATCGCAGTGCGCAAGTAAGAGCATCCGGTCATCCAGTTGCACTCGCTGTCGGAAGTACTTTAACAATAACAACCGGTGCAAGAGAATCAATGGCGATGCGCACGATCCTCCTCAGCGCTATACTCGTTTTGGTAACGTTATTTTCCACAGCGCAGATCAGTGCTGTGCAGACCAGTGCTCAACCAACTCAAACGATAAAGTACGTAATTTTTCGCGATGATGACGTTGCACCGAAGCCCGCGAGAGAAATTGAGACTTTGGAAGCCGTCAATCAGGTTCATATCGACGAGAATGTCCCAGTGACACTGGCGATCATACCACACCCCGCGGCTCAAGGCAGCGACGCTCAACTGTTCCCTGACGCTACGCCCGTACTTTTCGGTCCAAACTTCCCCGGCACAAACACACTCGCCAACGAGTTGCTCCAAGAGCCTGCGTTCTACAATTACATGCGCTCGATTGCCACAAACCCGTTGTTCGAGTTCGCGCAGCACGGGTACACCCATATAAACGACAGTTTAACCGGCCCGAGCAACGTGAGCGAGTTTGCAGGAGAGCCCTTTGACGTGCAGTACGGTGCGATACGGCAGGGACGGGACGACATCGCGAACGCATTCGGGATAACACCAACCACGTTTATTCCGCCCTATGACCACGGCGACCTTACCACACTCGAAGCGTTGCGTGCACTCGGATTCACGGAATATTGCACGGGCGTAGGGGATTTCGCAGCGCTGCAGGGACGCGAGAGCGGGATACGGGTTGAAGCAGCCACCATTTGGATCGGCGGCGCGAACTACACCGCGCTCAACGAGAGCTTTCAGCTCGCAAAAAACGAGACCGCCCAGTTCTTCAGCGATCCCTCCAACGATACGTTGATTGTCGCCTACCACTGGTGGACCTTCAGCGGGCCCGGTGGCTTGGTCGACACGCGTAAGGTGCAGTTGTTGCGTGACTACATTGACTATGTAAAAACCAAAGAAGGCGTGCAGTTCACGACACTTAATCGTCAGGTGACAGTCAGCACAGGAGCTGCCCCGGGCGCTGCTTCAACCCTGATGGAGGTGAGCGGTGCCCTGACGCCATATCGGCTGTGGCTCGTAGGCGGTGTTGGGGTCGTTTACCTGCTCGGTTTCGCCTGGTTCGTTGTGAGTAGAACGGGTGGCCGCAAGGATTGACTTTTGCGTTTGGGGGCCACGCGAAGCCAACACGTCGTCACGACGATGTGCGAAGCCTCCACAACGAGCGCCTCCGCGACTGAGGGACGGCCGATGAACTGCTCACGAATCGCCCTCGACGCACCGACAGTACAGCCGTTCGTAGGCGCGACTAACCGCCTCCCAGGTGCGTATCTTGCCGCTGAACGGCCCCACCTGCACAGTGCTCTCAAAAACCTCCGTGATCATCTGGGCGACCTTTTCGGGGTCGGGAGGGTAAGCAACTCCAAAACAGCCGGGCTCTGCGACAAACTCGTGTAGCGCGGTCGCGTCCGCCACGATACACGGCGTACCCAGCGCGAGCGCCTCTGCAACGACGATGCCATACGCTTCCGAGTTTGACAGCAGCACGAGCAGATCGGCGCGTTTCATCTCACGAACCAGGTCTGCTGACGCCAAAAACGGTTTCAGCGTCACGTGCGCTTCCAACCCGCGGTCGCGTATCAAACGGCTGATGCGTGCCCGCTCGGGGCCCGCGCCAACGATTGTCAGCGAGGCGCCTAGCACCTTTTCCCGGTGCACGAGCACATCTAAGCTTTCGACGATCGCTTGCACGTTCTTTCGCTTCAACAGGTGACCGGCGTACAGGAGACGCGGGCCGGCTCCCGGCGCACGCGTTTTGCGCGTATCCATGACCCTCACGCCGTGCGGTATCACGGACAGCCGTTCGTGGGGCACGTGAAACTCGCGCGCGATCATCTCGGCTTCAAACTGGGAAAACGCGATGACGTGGGTGAGCGCGCCGACCATCTTTTTTCCCAGTTGTTTATATGCGTCCCAGAGCAGTCGCCCCAAAAAACGCTCCCTGTACACGTCCAAGTGGAAGGAGAAGACCAGTGGGACGTCGGCGTCCATCCGCCTGATTAAGTAAACTACCTCAGGCGAAAATAGCGAGTGGATGCCGTGCACGTGAACCACCTCAGGGGTCGTCGCACAGTACAGCGCAGCAATATCCTTCCGGAGAAGGACGTCGAACCCGTACAGGAGGTCCGCCAAGGGCGCGCGCACCCGCTCGATTCTGAACCCATGGTAGAGCTCTTCCGGCGGGCAGTGATGAAGATTAGGTTGAACCACCGTAACACGATGTCCACGGTGCGCGAGAGCCCCGCCTACCTCGCGCACCGCCGTGTTGATTCCGCCCACCGCGGTTGTTTCCACGCAGTTGACAAAAAGCAGCTTCATTTCGCGCATAACAGTACGTCGTTAAGCAGCGCCTCGTATTCGCGAATGACGTGATCCCATGTGTATTCCTTTTTCGCCCGGTCAAACGCGCCGTCTCGAAGCGCGTCGTACGCTTCTGGATCATCCCCAACTGATTCGATCGCGGTCCGCAGGCTCGCGGGGTCGTTGAAGAACAAGGCAAAGCGGTCGCACACCTCCCGGTTGCACGGGTTGTCGTGGGCAATGATGAGGTTGCGCGTTATCATAGCCTCGAGCAGCGAAGGATTAGTGCCTCCCGCTGAGTGTCCGTGGAGGTAGGCACAACAGTGCCGACGCAACATAGTCAAAAGGTCCTTTTCGTAGACTCCCCCGACAAACGAGACGCGATCGCCGCATCGGTGGTCCGCGATGAACGCGTGAACGCAGCGCTCATAGCTCGAGTCTACGAAGTTCCCAACAATGACGAGCTTCTTGTCGGTGCGCGCGGCCAAGAAGCCCTTGACCATCATGCTGATGTTGTTGTCCCGCTCAAGGCGCGCGACGACCAGGAAGTACTCGCCGCTCTCCAAGCTGCCGAGGTCGCCGGGCAGCGCCCCAAGCCGAGAAGGGTCCCATCGCACGCTCGCGGGCTCATCGGCGCCGTACGAGATGAAGGTCGATTCCCTCCCCTGCGATGCCTTGAGGTACGCCTGGATTACCCGCGAGTCGGCGATCACGACATCGGCGTAGCGGAGCGCAAGCAGCTCGTTGACACGTAGAGCAGTCTTTACAAGCGAGTTATACTTTTCGCGGGTCCATTCCCGGCCGTCCACGTTCACCGCGATTTTTTTTCTGAAGAGCTTCGGAATGAAGAAGAAGAGCCCAGCGCCATAGCCCAGCATGATCATACAGTCGCACGTCAGGCTCGCCCGCACGAGGGAATAGACGTCGTAAACGGTCTCGTAGAACGCCCGTCTTAACAGCCTGAACGGCTTGAACGGAAAGTAAAAGAGCTTAACTCCCTTGTACTCGGAGGGCCGTGGCGGAGCGGCGCCTTCGCAGCTCACCCACATCTCACGACCTTCAGCGGCGAGCGCCGGAGCCACGCGTTCCGCGAACGTCTCAAATCCACCGTATTTGGCCGGTATCCCGCGTGAACCAAGCAGTGCGATTCGTGACTTCACGGCCTGTCGTTTTTTCGAAACGTAACTGAGGACATCATCCACACTGTGTTTCTGCATACGACGTAAGAAAAGCGAGGCATTCGTTTTGTTTCTCAACGTCCCGTCGCGAATACCTTTAAGCGCTTCAACGAATTCGTCTGCCGTGCTGGCCACGTAGGCCATAGCCCTCAAATCCTCAGGAAGCCCTTGGACTGCTTCGGGCATCGCCACAATAGGCTTTCCGCACGCGAGCGATTCTACCGCTCGCACTTTCATACCGCTCGGATTTGTGACAGGTATGATTATCGCGTCCGCCCCCCTAATGTACATCCCTGGATCGCTTACAGCGCCGATGAAATTAATCCCAGTTCCGGAAAGCAGGTCATCGGGAGGTTTTCCCGAACCAAATACGTGCACCTTGAAGCCACCGTTCGAGCGCTCTCGTGCGAGTGCCGGGACCAGCTTCTTTGCTATAAAGGACAAAGCAACCCAGTTTTGATGCCGATCCAAACTCCCGTAAAAGAGCACATTGAAGCGATCGCCGCCGTAGTCGTAACGAGCGCCATCAGGACTGAATACGTGCGCATCAGGTTGTGGCGGTATATAAAAAACGCGGCGGGAACCGTGCTTGACCGCGTAGTCACAATCTCGAGGACTAATCGTAATGACGGCGTCAACCCTGTTGAGAGTCCAGTTTTCGAGTATGCGAAGTGGGAGATGCCAGAGCGAATGTATGCTCTTTGCGTACTCCCATTCAACGTTGTGCATAACGAGGACAAGGGGCGCGCCGTTTTTTCTGGCGATGTACGCGCCTATGTGGTACCCGTAGACCAACGTGAAAACGCAATCTGCTTCGATATCACGAATCGGTGCTTTGTCCCACAACGTGTCGGGCCTGATGACGTTGAGCCGCGTCGACACGCGGCTCCATTTGACCCGTGAGGGCAGAACGTGCGTGTCAAAGCTTATGTCCTTAGGTAGGTAACCCCCCTCTGAGCTCTTTTCAGTCGTATAATACATGCTAACGCTATTGTTTCGCGCTAGATCTGTTAACAGCTGGAACGTCCACCAATCGCCGCCGCTATTAATAGGGATCCTATTGTAGACGTCGATAAACGCAATTTTCATAGGCTTGTGCTGTTCTAGCTCGGTACCGGTCAAAAGCGCTCGAACGAGGCCACCATCAACCGTAATGCCCTACTCCGGGAATGTTGAAAAACGTGTCGTTGTGTGTCGAGAGAATTACAGCCCACCTCATTGTCATCGCCTTCATCCGAGAAAGGCATAGAGGAGACTGATAATCCAATGGGGAAAGGCCACTCTTGAAGTGCGAGCGTCAATGATGCGCAGAGCTTGCGCGCGACTAACACTGCTTGGGGGGCGATTCAAGACGGGCCTGCCAAGGCGGTGTCATAGAAATCGCACACTCCCTTTCAATTATATTGAGCTATTAAGGTTATGAAAGCCACCGCAAATCATCGCTGCAGTACCCGCTAGTCGGGGAAACTCACGCGATAATCTTATAATCGGATACGCGTGCGACAGCTCTGAACGTTGGACGCTTATTTTGTGCGTGCAGATCGGTTGCATACTCTGTAGAACAGATCGCAAGTGCATAATCGCGATACTCAAGCGTAAAGCATTGTTGGATGCACTAAAGGATTTAGTTGTTTGAATAGCGAGCGAATATCACTCACTATCAGTTTCAATCGCAGCCTTTATCATATCTAATATCACTTATTTGATGTCTAAGAACGTTTTAAGAGGTTATTATGCGCGTTAACAAGGCACTTTTAATTCTGTTGGTAACGCTCTTAACGCTCTCCGTATTCTCGCTCGTCGTTACTGTACAAGTTGCCGCCGATCTCGGGGCGGGCACGTTGAAGAACCAGACCATCGACAGCGCGAGAGCAGCCGAATCAGAAGAAGAATCGGCCGCGCCGTAATGGTGGATGATCATGCCGCTAGTTAGCGTTTACATGGGTACGTGGAATCAGGAACGGTTCATCGCCGAGGCCATCGAGAGTGTTTTAGGGCAGGATTTCGAAGACCTCGAACTCATCATTGTGGATGGTGCCTCAACGGACGAGACGAGGAAGATTATTGACCGCTATGCGCAGCAGGATCCCCGAATTCGCGTAATATTTCAAGAGCGTAATTTGGGCATTTCGGGTGCATGTAACGATGGCATCGAAGCGGCAAAAGGGAAGTTTGTCGCCAACATAGATTCTGATGACGTCTGGGTACCTGATAAACTTACGAAGCAACTTGCGGTTCTTGAACGCGACGAGGATTTAATCGTTTGGTCCGAAGGGGAGCTCATTGATCACGCAGGACGATCTATCGGAAAAAGCTACAGTGAATACTACGAAGCGGTTTCGAAAAAAAAGAGTGGGGATCTTTGGCAAGAGCTCTTACCGGCAAATTACATCTTTCATTCGACCGTGCTCTACAAAAAGCGGAACTTAGGCGACGTGAGATATGATGAAGCAATACTCGCCCTACCTGATAAGAAGTTTTTCCAGGACCTGGCACGACAATACCAGTTTCACTACGTAGCTGAACCGCTAGCTAAATATCGACTTCACGGTGCCAACACGTTTGTGGGTACGGGCCCTGTAGCATTAAAACGACAACGCATAGCCGCTGAGGAATATTGTTCAATAGAGGAAAATGCGATGCAGCAATACGATGACGAAATAACACGAAAGACCAAGGCACTTATCTATGGCCGTATGGGGTTTAAATACTACTCTATAGGCCAAACAGAAGCAGGTCTACGTTGTTTCTTGCGGGCAATTATGTGCAATCCGCTTGAAAAAAGAAACTTGTGGTACCTACGACTTGCATCTAAGCGGATGCTACGTGCCGTGAGTTCGCTCTCTAGATCACTTTTGGAATGAATACCTGCACGTTGAGCAAAATTTGATATTAAAAGAGAAGATTTTGTTATAATTTAAAAGTAGTAAGCTCACATGTGCGTTTTGACGTTTATATATACACAGATAAAATCAATTGCTAATAAATTCGGAATTGATATTGTACGATACCGACCGATCAAGATCGAAGATCCTTTTAATGTTCTTGAATTTGTTACATTTTACTATTTGGCATCAAGTGCGCCTTTTAGTTTTGTTCAGATAGGTGCTAATGATGGAGTTCGGTGGGATCCACTACATGATTTGATTCTCAAGCATCATTTAGTTGGGTTGCTCGTGGAGCCGTTACCGGATATGTTTGAGCAACTTAAGAAGAATTACGTAAGTGAATCCCAGCTTTCATTTGAAAACGTTGCGATCGCAACCGAAAACGGTACTCAAACTCTTTTTCGGGTAAAACCAAACGCTAACGTGCCAGATTATGCGCATGGGTGGGCAAGTTTCAATAAAAACCATCTTAGAAAATTTAATCAATTTATACAAGAAGTTCAAGTCCCTACATTAACCATAAGATCATTATTACAAAAACATAAGATTAATCATATCACCTTGCTACAAGTCGACACAGAAGGTTATGATTACGAGATCATAAAGATGTTTTTCGATGAGCTTGTATTCCCTGAAATTATCAACTACGAATTTAGGCATCTTTCGCGTAATGATAACTTGGAATGTCGACGACTGTTAATAGAGAAGGGATATAGATTTATAGACTATAGAGCTCAGGACACACTGGCAATAAGAGGGGTTTCTCCAGCTCATTGACAAATAAAGTCACTTTCCAACACGTCGCACTGTTGAACATGGGCGCCACACATAATACAAAATGTTGCACTCGCTCGTTTTTGGTGCGCTGCAATGTCTACAGAAGTTTGATTGTGGCTCAATCATGAGAAAACCTTGGCTTCAACTACATACAATTGTGCAAGTGATGATCTTTGGCTTAACTATTCGTATTCTCTAAATTACCAAACCATAGGCCGCCCGAATAACCGTCATAATCAGCAGCCCATCCGGCTAATGCGAGTGCAATCACAAGGTCTGCCCGATGCCCTTTACCCCTATCATCGAAGATGTCCCGGCCGGATTCTATGATATATATTTCAAACTCGGCCAATTCAATGACAATTTGATCGATCTCCTTTGAGCGTCGCGTCATGTAGATGCTCTTGGAGTCAAAAGCGGCCATCAACCCGCTAATTAGTTGGCCCTTCAGGACGTGATACCCATTATATTCGCTGCCTTCGGTCGTGTTGATCCCGCCCGTGGTGTACACACGCTTCACGTCGGCAAGAGGGAGTTTTGAATCAACGAGTTCGCATATTGGAGCCCCAATGCCCGTAGCGTCCAGCACATACGAGATAATTGCTTCCTTACCCTTCTCCGCTGCGATCTTCTTCAGAGATTCGTCGGTTTTGACCAATTTTGCAGCGATATCAGAGTAGGCATGCTTAAAGTGAATCGTTTTAGGTAGGAGACAACGTAGGTGCGGCCGGTCCGGTTATATCGGGCCTCGATAATCGCCAAAGTTAAAGGATCACGTTTGCGACCGAGATCACATCCGCAGAAGTAACGAATGTATTTCGACTCTTGGTGAGCGTCCAACCACGTTTGAAGCGAACAGTCTCCCGGCATCCAAACGTCCATTTTTACCAACCTCCCGTCAAATCCAAATCATCAAAATGCTCAAGGTGAATTTCCCAGCTAATATCGACAAGTGGCGGACTGTCATCCGAATTGTTGTCGACGACTTCGTCGTCAAAACCGAGATCTAGCTCTTCAAAATCGCCAATGCACGCCTCCACAAACTCCAATCTAAATATTGACTGTTCCGCTTGTGAAAGACGCACTCAAACTCTTGTTCGTACCAAAATTGGCCTAAAGTACGCTTCTCTTGGGCAAGATATTCTGGCCGCGACGCAAGCCGGGGGCATTGCGATGCCGTCACTTTGATCTTATGGAACTCGTCGCTCTCGGAATAGGTCCGACTAACCTCGTTTGCCGTGGGGGCTGCCTATTGCGAATATTTTTGCATCACTCACCGCGGCCATTGGCCGGGATGCGAGATATTTAGCATCGTCTATCAGAGCCGATTCATCGAAAATAATGCAATCAGCCCGGTAACCTCTAATTGTCTTCTCAATGCCGGGAAGCGCTACGATCGCGCTTTGATTGGTCAATCGTAGCGTCAATGCTGTCTCGACGTCGGCCGGGATCTTTTGCTGTAATTCGCGGTAGAAATCAAGAATTAAGCGATCCATGAGTTGCGATTGTCGCAAACTTGGTGAAACGATCAGCACTGTCACCTTGGGATGATTTATTGCTCCCCAAACTTCCGCAGATCGCCCATAACGTGAACGTTGCTTTTTAAGAGACGAACTTCATGATTCTTTAGCCATTGTTGGAATGACAATTGCTCAAAAGCTCGCACATCGTTCGGTCGACCATCCAGAATAGGCAGTATCGCTTCAACAACTTGTGGATGAAGCGGGCAATAGTGTTGCATACGAATTTTGTCTTGCCAAGGGAGGACATTGACAACGGGCTTCTCCAGTCCAATAGCTTCCCTCAATTGTCCGACAGTCAGTCGGGCTATTGTCGCAAGGGGTCGTTGACCGGTGAATGCGCCAAACAATACGATGGCTTCATAGTTAAAGAAGTGATTATCGTCGATGTCTCCGCTTTGGTGAGCATTTCTGATCGCTGTGAGTACGTTCTCAATATCTTCTTTTGTGACAATCCGGTCTGTCACGCGTTTTTGTTCTTTGACCGATCGTGGGAGTTGTAAAAACAAGTCAAACGCGGCATATCGCTGGTCGAAACTGATCGTTGACAAGTAACGGAGAAATGCACGAGCGAACTGTAAGACTTTGCGTTTAGCGTCGGATCACGATATTTGGTAAGCACATGATTGCGCAAGTTTTGTAGCGTGGATATGCTCACGGTGCCTCTCGTTGCATTCCATAACAGTTCTGCCGCCTTTTTCAACCCTATAATCGTTTTGGAGGTCAGTCCTTCGGCTCGCAGTGAGAGATATACTGCAAGTCTTCAAGCGTGAATGCTAGCATGAGATCTGACATGCAAGTACTGTTATGCTCGGAGGAAAGTTTACACTCGAGTTTACACTTTTTTCCTTCAGCTGAGAGGCTCCGCTGGTCAAAAGAAACCAAAAAATGAGCGCCCGAGTCGGGATTTGAACCCGAGTCGGAGCCTCGCCCAGGCTCCTCGACACTTTCAGGAGAGACCGCTGAAGCATAAAGGAGCGCTATGGGGGGGACTATGGCAACGCATTCATCTTCTTGGGTGTAACTTTTTTGTGTAGACTAGGTGGCCTAACAACGTTTATGAATTGAGGCTAAAGTGTCATCGGCAACAGCTATCCGCGTGGCTAGCTGTGCGATGTTTCAAGTCTCCCCAACACTTCTTCCGCGAGCACTCTGAGCGAATCAGCTGTAATGACTACCGCTATGGGGGAATAATTCTGCCACGATTGCTTGATAGACTCGCTGGCTGCTGTTTCCGTCGTGGTAGGCATTGAATGTGCTGCCCACTTTCAGCCTTTGCTCTTCGTACACATCGCTTTCTCGCACAATTGCTTCGATACATTCGATGACTTCGTCCCAGTTCCGCGCTTTCGGACCAGGAGTTACGTCAGCGTAGTTATAGTACAGCGGCCGCTCGTTCGCGGTATAGGTGTCGAGATCAAATGGGGCGAATATGATCGGCTTGTTTAAAAGTAAGTAATCAAAATACACACTGGAATAATCTGTAATCAACAAGTCCGTTTCGGACAGAATAGTGTAGATGTCTTGATCGATATCCTCATCCTTCACAAAAAGCACGTTGCTTAGGCTGCGGTCCAACAAGCGCACCTCACCTAAGTGGAAACGGTGCACTTTGACCAATAGGATGACGTGCAGTTCAGCTAATATTGAATTGACGGATTTCAAGTCGTTCAGTAGATAAGCGAGACTTGTTTCTCCTCCTTGTCTATGCGTCGGCATGTATATCGCCAACGTAAATGTCTCCTTTAAGTTATCGAGCAAATCCGTTATTGGGACTTTTGGTTTTTCTTGAGCAAACAGGACATCTGTTCGTGGGTAGCCTGTTATTTTTATCTTTTGAGGCGAAACTCTAAAAGCCGTCGCCCACTTGGATCGCACCTCTTCTGAAGGAGCGATATACAGATCGTCCAAGCTCACTCGTTTGTTAAATGGAAGCACATGCAATCGGGCGAGGTTCTGTCCTTTGCTGAAATCGATGTAGTGGGGATCGTCATATCCATATGCCTTTAGCGGAGTTCCGTGCAGAAGCTCAACGATCTTGACCCGCCCAATAGGCCAGGTGTGGTAGGAGTTGAAGTCGAAAATCCCCGCCGATGTGACCCAGACACCTGAGACCACGCGGAACAAGAAACCGCGGATGCTGTTCACCAAATGCACTTCATAGCCACTATTTTTGACCAGATCGTATGCCGCTTTGTTTTTCGTGAGCCACACAGCCCTGATCGTGTGATGATTGCGGTTCACATATTCAAACAGGTACTTGCTGTTATCAGAATATGCTTCACCGGCCCACGCTCCGAAAATCCACAGGCTCTTGTCCTTTGGCAGGATCGTCGTCGCTAACCACAAGAGGTCTCCAAAAACGCTCATAATGACCCAAGCTGTATGATCCGTTCTTATGAACGCCTTCAAGCTTTGCATCGCGCGGCTAAGCCCCCCCATCAGAAACCCTCGATTTACGGTCTAAAGCGTGGTAACATTATTAAAAAGCGTCGTCAAAATGGGACGCTGCATATTTAGCTCTTACTGACCACGCTTCTTCTTTGGACCCCTCATGCAGGTCGAGAGTGATTTTCCCGTCGAGCAAGGAAAGAACCACTTTTTCCAGGTTCTGACGAGATCAACGTTCCGCCGTATAGTGCGTACCCTTGAGCCGCTCGAAGACCGTGCGAGGCGATCGTTTTATCAGAACTTGCTGGCGTCCAAAGTGGTCTGATCTCCAAATGAACAGTCACTGTCAGCGACCGTGGGTTATGTCGGTTTGCTCTCGAGACAGATATCTGTACGGTAAACCGGTGCCACAGCCGGATTCCGCAGTGCGGGGTGCGAATGCAAAGGAGCTCAGAGACAGGGTATATGATTACCCCCACGTGTTAATCGGTCTCTAAGTCTTAGAGCTTCGCACGAAGATTATAAGATGGTAGACAAGCTGAAGCAGAGCTCGCTATCGGCAGATCGTTCACACTGTGCTACCACCAACCACGGCAATAAAGGCGAACGATGAGCTCGCAACTGCTGACACATTATCTCCGCGAGCTCGAGCGTCGCGGCATCGCTATGCGGGAAAAGAAAAGCTCGAGGAAGCGGTGCTGGCCGGACGTGCTCGCCCCCGAACGTCACGGGGGAACCTCGGCGTGGGGCTTACGAAAGGAACAAATTGATTGTATTAGGGGCCATTTGCCGACCTTAAGCAACTTCGTAAAATATTTCATTGATTTGGCTTTGTGCGCAACTTGGATCCTGTAGGGCTGCATTTACGAAGTCAATTATTGGTGTGTCCACGTGCGAGAGGCTACATTTTTCCTTTAGAGCTCGGACTGAACTCAAGCCCTCGAAAACGATGCTGGACCCGGTCTCCTGCGCACTTATCAAAAGTCTACCGGTCAATAGGCCTAACGTACGATTCCTGCTTTTGTCAACGTTTGCAGTCAGATTAAAATCGCCAAATGCGCAGAACTTGTGCGTCAGTTCTTGGTCGTCGCTAAATTCCTGCAGAACACGCCGCATCTCCTTAAAGCATAGCGTCAGAAATGCGTAATGTTCGTTGTTGCTGGTCAATACGGAATCGAAAATGCCGGTTGCAATTGCATAGACGTTCTTTAGCACGCCGCACAGTTCGACTCCTTGCACATCGTCCGAGAAATCGAGCAAGAAATTAGGACGCCTAAACACCTCAAGGAACGTCTCCTTGCACGCGCGATCATTGATCCCGAAAGTTGCGCCGGAGCAAAAGCCTCGCATCAATTCATCTGCGAAGGTCGCTCCCGAAAGGCTAGAAACCCTCTTGTTGCCGGTCTCCGTCCGTATAACCTCTGACATGAGATTTAAGGAAGGGTATTCGATGCCCTTTGCCGCAGAGACGATTAGGTTTCCTTTCAAATACGCACGAAGGTATTTTGCTATTTCTCTGGTGGCTCCTGAAGGAACAGAGAATACGACTAGATCGGTTGTTTCAAGTGCGTCACAATCAGCTGAGAGATTTAACGCCGCTATGTTTGGGTTCAGTTCCGTCGAAGGGTAGTATTTGTGATTAATGTGGTGTTCATTAATTGAACTGATGATTCCCTCGTTCCTGCCGAATAGATACACATCAGAGATGTTGCGTGATATTGCTTGTGCAAGAGCAGTTCCAAAACTACCTGGCCCTATTATCGCAGCTCTCATATGTGTTTTACTCGCTGAAATGTTCTTTGACCTTGTGCAAATCCTCTTCGAAGTCGATTTCTACGCAATAATTATCACCTATGTCTACTGGCAAAAAACTGACACCGCGTTCTATAGCCAATTCTATAGCCCTTTCAAAAAAATCAGCAGGTGTGCATTCGGCGAGGCACGCAGTGAAAGTCGGCAAATCTTGCTTCTTGATGAAATTAATTCCCACCGCTTCACCTAACCCGTTGCAAACTGTTTTTGAGATGTTGAGAACAGCACCACGTCTGTCCACAGAGTATTTAATCTCCTCCGCCCCGCAAGATCCGCGTTTCACAAAAATTAAATTGTTGTCGGGATTGTTTTGGATCAAGCGCAGGATGTCCCCGTCAAACACTACATCGCCGTTAAGCCACAAAGTATCGTCCTCGTTCGTTTTTTCGAGCGCTAGCAGCAAGCTTGCTGCCGTATTCGTTCGATCGTAACGGTCATTGTAAACGTACGAGAGGTCGGAATATTTCTTGGTGATTAACTCGCTTCTAAATCCAACGACTACTACAAGCGCTTCGATAGAAGATATTGTGGCCAAATTACGAAGCTGCGTGTCGAGTATCGTAGTGTCTTTTGCTATTTCGAGCAAGGCTTTAGGCGTATCTTTGCCCAATCTGCTGCCTCTACCTGCTGCAAGGATAATCGTTTGCATTGAATCTCTTCAGAGTCACATATCAAACAATCTTGCGAATTAGTGCAACTCCGTGTTCTGCTGATTACGTCTCGCGCTCCGGATTCAACAGCATCACATCGTAATCTCACGGAACAATATGGTTCGATGTCGCTTCTCTATGAGGCTTATTAGGCTGGCTGGCGTGCTTGGGACTAGCGGCCTAGATGATCGACGAAGTTCTTTATTATATAGTATCATATAAACGCCTCGGTTTGCTCAATGAGCTATGCATGCAAAGGGGCCCGCAATCTAATAGGGCGCAAGAGGATTGCTTTCGTTTTATTGCTTTTTTGATGCGTCATCTATTATCATCCGAGGTGCGGTCTCTGATCATGCTCTTGAGTAACGCCACGTCGTGCGCGTCGCAAGCCTTTGCAAGCGTATTATTCCGAGATGCACGACGAGCGAAAGGGCGGCACCGATGACGATATTAATCGGACCTAAGGCCGTGAGCAGAGGGGTCATACGGAGGCCTGCAAACAAGACTTTGATATGGTACTTGCGGTAAATGCCGTGTTGAGTCTCCGACTCGAGTTCAAATCCCACTCGGTCCCTGCTTTTTTGGGTCTATTTGACAAGCAGAGGCTAAGGTAGGGTGAATCCTCGTTCTCAATATCGGAGAAGCTTGTAAGGCCTCGCGATAAACTCATGGACGCAGTCCACCTCAGCGACGCTGGCACCTATTGACGAGCGCGAACGTTCTTAGACCGCATCGATCCGGGAGTCCGATGATGCCAAGACAACGGCATATTGATATATCGTCCGCGGACAGAGGTGTGCGCGCACATCAAAGTCCCACCAATGATAACGACGAGAGCGCATGTTAGGAAAATGAATGATCTCTGTGGTGATTCCGGTGCATAATCGCTCGTAAACTAGCCCAAACGATACACGATGTTGCTGGGACAGACGTCGGCTTGGCCGATCTCAACGATTTTCGGTGAGACAGGATCGCGGCGCGAATGTTAGGCACATCCAAGGAAGCTCGCAACGCGTAAGCGAGAGGACGTCGCGTTGTTACTGAGCTCGCGTTGTCAATCGAAGTAGAGTGTTCAGACAGTTCACGTAGCATTTGGTGGGACACAAGGACTATGACCATTTACGGGGTTAGTGCGTTTGATAAGCGGTATTGTGACATACTTGAGTTTCAAATTATCCCAATTTGCTTTGCTTAACGTCAACGCGGATAAAATCTGATCTTACCTGCTTTTGCAACTGATTCGCGCCTCTAGGGCGTACACGGGCATCGCCGCGCGCGTACATCTCTTCTGTTGCTGCTTAAGGTTCGTGGGTTTCGCAGAGTTGTTTATTGGGACCAATCCTAAGCAAACAAGCCCCCTTATGAAGGCGAAAGCATGGATTTCTGCACATCTTCTTGAGTAAGTTATGATTTGTTCGCATCAATCGAGGGTGGCGCACTTTCTGGCGCACTTTCTGTTAATCGCCCAATCGAAACTTCTATAAGTCTTTTCGCTTAATGTCGCTTGTAAGCCATAGATCGTCCCTCGCGAAGACCTGCGGGAGTAACTCAGTTAACATGTTCACCAAATTGCTCTCTTATGCGGAACTGCTCCCCATGTTTCCAGCGAATCCACGACTATTTGTCTTAAAGCTCGCCCGAGTGGTTCAGAGCCGAACTCTATCGAGGTTCTTGAGGGGATCAGGGCAGAAGGAAATTTGCGGGATTCGATTCGATTTTGATTTTGAATTGCATCCCTACGTGAAGGAAATGTATTTCGAAAACTACAAAGTGGAAGTGGCGGAATGCATCAAGGAAACACTTAGAAAGGGCGACGTTTTCGTCGACGTAGGTGCGAATATCGGCTATATGAGCGCAGTCGGGGCAGGATGTGTCGGCCGCGATGGAGAAGTTCATAGTTTTGAACCCGTTCCCGAATACTTCCAAAAGTTGAAGGAACTGGCTGACAGGAACCTAGGGTACGCTATCTGCGCAAACCAGTGTGGCCTGGCTGATCAGAAAGGAGTTTTGAAGATCTGTACAAATACGCAAAACATCGGGGGGGGCACAATGGTTCCAAGTTTGATGAACAATAACGAACGGGGCTATTATCTGGAAGTTCCCGTCCGCAGGCTTGATCAATACCTCTTCGAGAAGAGCATTGATCGAATCGCACTGATCAAGATCGATGCTGAAGGATTCGAGTTTCCCGTTTTGAGGGGATTGGGACTATTCTTTGAATCTACTGGTGAAAGGCCCCCAATACTTTGCGAGATAGTGCCGCCAGCATATCCCCTCTTGGGTTCCAGTCTGAAGCAATTCTCAGATTACATGGGAAACTGGTCCTATGAAGCATTCAGCCTAATTGACACTAAAAAACCCATAGATGTCACGAAACTCAAAGAGCAAACTAACGTTTTGTTTCGAGCTTCCAGAAAGGGACAGTTCGGCTGTTGAGGACAGCGCACAACAGCGAAAACTCCTAGATTCACAAAGCCGGGAAATAGTCTTCTTGCGTCGATTATCAGAGCAACGCAAAAGAGGGCGTTTCTAAATTTTTGCGATGCAACTGCTAAAATGGCTTTCTCCGATAATTAATGTATTGAACCTCAAATCGGGAGCTAGGCGCGACGCCAGTGGCGCGCGGAAGCTGTCGCCCTGACTTGCGCCAGCACGTGTCGAAAGATAATTCGAGATTAACGTTGGGATTTGAGCTTATTGATGCGCACGAAACGCTTTCAGGCCTCTCATCGCTTAGGGTGAGGGAATTGCATCTTCTGGTTGCCGCATCTGCGTAAACCTTGATCTTCTCGAGACAGAAGGAGGGTAAGCTTGAGACGTGCGTGAAACCTAGCTTGAGTTCGCGGCGCGCAAAAAGGGGAGTATAATCTTCACTGATATCATTTAAACCGTGAATGAGACGCTTATGAACAGCAACATGAACTCGGTCAAGGCTGCTGTCTATACTCCGTACATATATCGATGGATGTTGGACTTTGTTCACGAGCTGTCGGACTCGTTGGGGGAAGTTCGGTTCTACTCGCGCGGCATTTATGGGAACTATCCGTGGACGCAGTACGAGCAGTACGCGCGTTTGATGAATAAGCAACACCTTTTAAGCGCGGTCATAGATTATCTGCGCTACCGCCCCGATTTCATCATATTGCTCGGCTCAGAAACGCTCCTCTCGCTTATCCTTTACCTGTTATCTAAGATCGTCCGAACGAACCCGGTGCTTATCGTGGAAGAGAATCGTGAAAGGGTGTTTGCGAGCGTAGTGTTGCGTTACCTTGCACGCCTGAAACGGCTCTATGTAGTCGCCACGCACAGGAACGCGGGTGTGCTGGTCGCCGAATCTGAACCGGCTAAGGAGTACTTGCTCAGGATGGGCTGCGCGCCTGAACGCATACACGTCATTCCGCACGGCACGAATACTGTCGATTTTCAGCCTCACCCGAAGAGTGAGCAACTAGCGACATTGCTAGGCCTTTCGGCGAACGACTTACGTGCGAGCATCGTCCTCTTCGTGGGGGAATTTAGCGAGTATAAAGGAGCGGAGTTCATGGCGCAAGCAATCCTCACGTTCCCGAATCCAGCCGAAGCTATTTTCTTAATCCCCTCGCAAGGCTCTATTTTTTTGCAGCACGAGTCGCAGTTCAACGAAATGAAAAACGTTTATGCATATTCGTCGCTGGGCGATGAATGCATGCCGTATCTTTACAATCTCTGTGATATCGTTGTCGTGCCTTCCAAGCTGTGCGACGCGGGGAGCAGCGATCGCTCTCCAAACTCGCTGATAGAAGCAATGGCATGCGGCAAGGCCGTCATAGGGACAGCAGTCGGAGGAATCCCCACAATTATGGATCAGGCCGGGTTGCTTATTCAGCCCAACGACCCGGCTGCGATAGTTCAGGCGATTTCACAGTTGATTGTGGATACGCAACTGCGTGAAACCCTAGGCAAGGAGGCGCGGACGCGCGCAGTTACCACGTTAAACAACCATGTTTACGCGAGGCGGATCTTCGAGCTTTGGAAGCAGGCGGCACATGGATAGCGACAGCAAGGACGGGTCACGGCGGGGTCGCTGGTCGGTGCTTCACTTGATCAACGTGTTTGATGCGCGATACCAACGTGATCAGCAGCAGATCGTAGACCTGCAACGCCGAAGGGGGTATGACGTTACTGTTGTCACCTCTCGCTACGACGATGAGTCGAATCGACGCGGCGCGCGCTTTTTTCAGGACGCCGAAAAACACCTCCGTGGAGTTAAGATCTTTCACACGCATAGCTGCAAAATCCCTCTGGGCACCTCACAGCCCGCTGTTATCTATCGCCCAAACTCAGCGGTATTCAAACCGTACGACATCACACACATCCACGGACTAACATCCTACTCGTGTGTCCTCGGCTGTTTGTTCAAGAGAGTCAATCGCACACGGTTGGTGACTCGCTCGGACCTCTCGCAAGAGGGCTACGCTCTTCTGAAGAGTAATACTGCTTGGAGAACCGTTTTTTTTAAGTTGCTTAGATCGATCGACGCAGTGTACGCATACACAGAGTTGGAAAAAGCCGTCTTGGTCGAAGTGGGAATTCCGGAAGACGATATTTGGGTCGTCCCTCTCGGCGTGCGGCTCGAACAGTTTTATGAATACGTCTCGCGCGAGGATGCGGGCCATACGTTGACGATCGGCTATATCGGTCGTTTCGATCGGGTGAAAGGCGTGCACCGACTCGTTGAACCACTGAGCAAGATACTGCGAGAATACGACTTCGTAAGAGTCACATTTGCTGGGCCCAAGCACGACGTGCAGTACGCGAATAACGTCTTGAGTCGAATGAGTGCCCTCCCTAATTTCTCGTATCTAGGCTCCTGCCTGCCTGCCGAAATACCTCCATTTTATCACAGATGCGATATCATCGTTATTCCATCGCTTTATGACACCGGCGCGATTGTTGCGCTTGAAGCTATGGCGTCGGGTAAAGCTATTATTGCATCAAACGTGCGCCCGTTAAATCAGTATCTTGAACACGGAGTTTCGGCGCTACTTGTAGAAACAGAAGAAGAGATCTATAGCTCCTGCAAACGGCTGATTGAAGACGCCGACCTCCGAGCGAAAATCGGCGCGGCAGCACGAAAAGAGTCAAGTAAGTACAGTGACCTAGCAATGATCAGAAAGCTGGAGGAGGTCTACGCTTGCGTCACTGAGCGGTGAACGGCGATCGTAGCGTACACCGTTCGGAGCGGAAACGGCGAGGAGTAGCAAGACATGAGCGTTCCCCGATCCTTTTACGAGAGCCTAGCACGCGCGTTGGATTCGGTGACACGAACGTATTTAGCGACCATTGGCTTGATGGTTTCCGCGACCGTGTGCGTCGTTAACCTCTTGACGTTCGAGTCATATTACGTCTTTGTCACGTTCCTAGCCTTGTTCGCTGCCTGTGCCCTCTACATCGGACTGCGCAGAAGACTCACAGCAAAAGCCGCCGTATCTGTGATGCGTCTGAGCGCAGAAGCAGAAAGCCGGGCCCATAAGATTGTTAACATCGTTTTTGTCTGTTTTGCGAGCGTAAGCGTCGTCGTGCTCAGCACGGCCGTTTATTCGCGTCCGGTGCTTTTTCTCGTTCTGGCCTCTGTTTTGGCAGCGCTCATCGCATTAGAGATCGCGATTACCACAAATTCTCGGCACGTTCCCAGCGTGTTGCTCAAGATTATTATCTTGGGTGTGCTTATCCGAGCAAGCGCGTATTTTGAGTTCCCTAGCGCGATATCAGTCGACCCGTACTATCATGTCGGCTTTATTCAGTACGTGCTCGACCACGGTTACATCCCCGCGCACACTGCCCCGTATGACCTCCTCGAGTACCCGAGTATGCCGATTATGCACATGTTGGTAGCGGCTTTATCGTTAATCACCGGACTCAGCGTGTATAACAGCTACTTTTTCGTCGGCATCATTGAATGTATTAGCGTGATTTTCATTTTCCTCATCGGCAGGGCAGTATTAAATGTGCGCAGCGGCCTGCTAGCAGCTCTTCTGCTCGTGATCGCCAGTCAGTTCCTGCTGTGGGGCATCGCCATCACGCCGGAGACGCTCGGCATCGTGCTGACACTCGTCGTGGTCACTGCGTTATTCCTCGTTCCGCGAGATGATATGGTAAGTTATACGATCCTCCTCGTCGTCCTGTTTGCGGGCATACTGCTTACACACGAAGGGACGTCGCTCTATACCGCTTTGGTACTCATCATCGTCATAGGCTCGTTTGCATTCATCAGCAAGATACTCGGCGTAACGGACGTCCGACACGAAATACAAGATGTGAAGGCTCTCTCTCTACATTTGCGATCCCTCGCGCTCTTGGTGGCATTATTTGGCGCGAGCATCATAAGCTACTGGACGTTTACCGGCGGTTCAGCTTTGAGCAGGGCTATAGCGGCCGTGCGTGGAGGCGTCTCGCCATCGACCGCACTAGCATCGCCAGCAGCCGCCGCGTCCTCAGCGGCGGCGGCAGCGGCAGCGGTGCCTACCCTACCGCCCTCAGCGCTTCCGATCTGGTCTGATTTGCCCGTGCTGATCCTCATTTTCTTTGCCACGTTTGGATTTCTGTGGATTCTGAGCGCAAAACAAAAAAAAGCGCTGACGGTCGCGTGGGTTGGCGCGTCAGCTGTCGTATTGGCCGTTACTGTGGGCACCTATTTTTTTGGCCCAGGTATCTCCCAGCCCGAACGATGGATCGTGTATCTGCAGGTGTTTATGGTGATTCCTGCAGCAGCCGGCATTCTAAAGCTCGGCTCTCTAGTAAATACGCGTAAAGGCCTTGCCGTGATTTTTTCGGCGGTTCTTGTCCTAGGCTTTGTTAGCGTAACGCACCCAAATGCAAAAGTTGCGAGCGAATTGCCGTGGGACCAAGTCCCCCGCATTGCTCTCCTCCCGTCAGAAGTGGCCGCAGCGCAGACGATCGCAAATAAGACGAATGGGCGGCTGGTACAGACGGACCTTGCCTATACCCCGATCTTTAAATATCAATACAACGTGTCGAACGTCACCGTGTTCCCGCCCTTAACTGCCATCACTAATTTTTCCAATAACAACAGCAGTTGGGTGCTGCGGCTCGAGATTGCCAGTAATCCATACATTGCGAGCAAGGGCCCGGTAGCTAAGCTCGGAGCACAGCACTACGAATCCATTGAAGCTACCCAAAACGTGATCTACGACGCCGGTACCGTTCAGGTCGTCACCGCGAAATAATAGTACACAGTGACCGCGAACCGCCCACACTCTCGTTTGCACTGACCATTAGGCAAGCAGAAGGTTGTGCGCCACCACGCATATTAGAAGCGCTTTAGCACCTCGATAAGTCACTGTCAGAGCTCGCTCGAGCGTTGTACTAAACATATAAAGCATTCGCGACGCATGCAGTAAACAGGCCCCCCCAATCAAGCGAGGTCTTCGCACTATAGCACATAGGCAGTGAAAGAGCAAATGAAGCCTATTAGCAGCTTCGCAGACCTTATCCTCGTGTTTGGTTTCGCGCTTGCAGCGCTTGTGGTCGCTAGTGTTCCGGTGTTCAGCGTAACGGTCGCTCGCCCCATCATTGGCGCGATAGCCGTTCTTTTTGTCCCGGGGTACGCATTCGTAGCGGCGCTGTTTCCCCAAAAAGAGACGCTAAAAGACGGTGTCAGGCTGGGGCTCTCTTTTGGTCTCAGTATTGTAATCGTGCCGCTCCTTGAAATAGGCCTCAACTATACCCGATGGGGCATCCGACTGGGTCCGACACTTGTCCTCTTCGTCGTTTTTACGCTGGTGTGTGTCGTAATCGCGGCCATTCGTCGGCATCAACTCCAATCAGAACAGCGCTTCGCTGTCAATTGGCCTGTGCGGCATCATTCGGACGACCCAGGAGCGGCGCTTGTAGGAAGCACGTTCGATCGAACGCTCTCGATCGCACTCGTTATCGCTATCATAGCGTCGGTCGCCGTTGCGAGTTATGCCTTGGTTATACCGAAGCCCAGCGAGCACTTTACTGAGTTCTACCTTCTCGGCACTAACGGCACGCTCGGCAACTACACCACGGACTTTAAGGTAGGGGTTGCGAGTCCCGTAACAGTAGTTATTACCAACCACGAGGCGCGCGACGTCACCTATAAGCTGGTCGTCTCTGCGAACAACAGTACACAGCGCAGCACCGTTTACTCTGAACAGGTGACCGTCCCCGACGGCCAGCAATGGGAAAAGCAGATAGACCTCGTACTAAGTCAACCGGGGAACAACGTGAAACTTGATTTTGCCCTTTACGCGAACGCAAAAACCGCCGAACCATACCGCGACACGCACCTCTGGGTGAACGTTACAGCATGAGCTCGCGCGCTTAGCGGCTGCTGCTCTGCTGGACAGCTCACGTGCGCCATCCAGAACGTTTCGTTGTCTTTCAAGACGCCCAGATCGTGCGCGTCAGCCACGTGGTCTGGCCGTTATGAGCGAAAGGTGGAGTTGCAGTTCATCGTCCTATCCGTTGAGACGTGTAGGGGCGAGCGTGTGAGCTAGACTCAGCATGCGCGCAGACTCTCCAGACTGGTCTTCAGGCCAGCGAATGAAAGAGACCAGAACGATGCAAAAAAAGAAGGCGGGAGCCGACTCAAACTAAGAGCTAAATCGAAGTATAACGGCGTAATTTCAAAGCGTTTGCGGTCCGCTTTGTCGCTGGGGCTTGGATTGATTTGTGTCACGTAACTTCTGCCGATGCTCCTTATTTGTTTGGCTGCTCCACGTAGGCGACAGTCGGTCTAGGCTACGAATAGCAGCGATATATAGCAATTGATACCTCGGATAGCCGGCGGGACAACGTGGGGTCCCGGGCTCAACGTGCACGCCCCGCACTTAGCTGTAGTCGTTTCAGCGCGGTTATCGGCATTTCACCGATTACGCGTTCGCGTTCTCGTGCAGTCTTTAAAGCTTTGTCGTTTCTTGTGTGATCGCGCTTTGATTTTGTGTCAGCGCTCAGAACAACTCGTGATTATTCGATGAGCGCGAGATGGCAGATGGGTAATTGGAGCGTTGCAAGTGGGAGCCGGCGGCTGCTTCGAGTTGCTCTGCCGTCGCGAGCCTGCCTGTGGCAAGAAGGCGCTGGCAAGTGCTCGACTGAAAACTTATCGTGATCCGCCACGCCTTTCGGCCCGTGAATCAATGAGCGCCGACATGGAGTGGAGGATGATCCCCGTAAGCACTAAAAACGTCCCTACTACCGCGAGAAGCAGCATCAGCAGCGTTGGACCTAATACGACGTATCCAACGACGGAATAGGCTTGAATGATAAAAAAGGCGAGTCCGACCGCCACTGCGACAAGGATTAAACCAGGAACGGTGAACACGAGCAACGGCGTTTTGAACTCAATGCTACGCATCACCCCCGTAAGCACCTGCAGTCCGTGACTCACCGGATGCTTGGAGGAGCGCCCCACGTCGTAGCGGACGCCGACGTTCACTTCCTTTATCCGCAGTTGCGCGTTAGCCGCGTCCATGAGCATCTCACTGTCGATCGTCAGCTTGTCGGAGTTAAACGTGAAAAACGGGGCGGTCTTGATCGAGAACGCGCGAAAACCGCTCTGCGTGTCGGTGAAGGTGACGTCCCCGTTGAGCCCCCAATGGATCACCCTGTCGAGAACGACCTGTCCGAACCGGCGGTAGCGCGGGGTGTTTCCCGCCTTTCCGTCCAGGTAGCGACTTCCGTTGACCACGTCGGCCTCGTCGCGCAGAAGCGGGTCGAGCAGCTTCGGAATGTCTTCGGGATCGTGCTGACCGTCGCCATCGATAATGACGATGATGCCAAAGCCAGATTGCGTCGCGTACGCGAAGAGATCGCGCAAGGCGGCGCCCTTACCTATGTTGGCATCGTGAACGAGCACGTGTGCGCCAGCCAAGCGCGCGACCTCGGCGGTCTTGTCGGTGGACCCGTCATCAAGCACGACGACTTGGTCCGCGTACCGGGAGACGCGCAGCACGAGGCTGCCTATCGCTACCTCTTCGTTGTAGCACGGAATGCCAACCATGACCGTCAAGGAGGCTGCGCCGTGAGTCATCGCGTCGAGTTCCGTCATATCCATTGGGTTCTGCTCGGTGGAGGACAATGTTATAGCGCCTGCTATGCGTTTGCTGTGTGTACCGTGTGTTGACCCGACATAAAGTTTGCTGTTTGCTTGTAAACACGTCAATCTGAAAGGCTTATTGGTAGTTTATTGCGCGTTAAGCGCAGCTTCCATCTGAAGATTCATCAGATGAGATCGGTTGTCGATTACAACACGTCAAGGAGCTCACGGAAGCAAACGGGACCATTGGACACACACTCTGGATCAGCCCCGGTCGAAGTGCCCCGCTCAACAAAGAACGGACAACTCATGAGCAGCCCTTGCCACGTCGTGCGCCTCAGCGAGGGCCCTTACACGTACCGATGTGAAGATTGTTGCGACTGAAGAAGTTTAAGAAGAGGCCCACTAAAACGCTTACCGCACTACAGCCACCGGGCGCTGCCTGACAAGCAATGCAATGACTGAGATCGTCGCGATTTTCTCGCTCAGCGTGTGCGTTGCAGTACCCCTTTTCAGATGAGCCGGAACCGTCGTTGCGTTGATCGCAACAAAGCAATTTAATAGGGGGGCAGCACGATGTGGGGTAGATTAAGAAGCTTATGAGAGTAGCTATCATACCACCGACAGGCCAAACTGGGGAGTGGACGCTAAACAGACACCTGATAGCGGGCTTGCGAGCGCGAGACGTCGATGTGAAAGTCTTGCACCATTTTGCCTTAAACCGACAAAACACAAAGGTTTTTTTGGGCAGTCTGTTGTTGAAGCGTCTGATAAAGGATGAGTCGACCTCTCTTATACATAATGTAGATAATCTCGGACCATTTCTCTTCCGACACCGAAACCTACCAGCAAAAAAAGTGCTCACCATTCACGATATTGCGCCGGTTATGCTGCCGGCATGCTATACGCGAGTCGTGCCCGATCGCGTAATGCGGTTTGATTTTGCGATCGTGCTCCCAAAGCTGATCGAAAACTGTGATTTAGTCATTGCAGACAGCTATTCTACGATGACAGATTTGATCGCAAAATTCGGAGTTCGCAAAGATAAGCTTAAAGTTATTCATTTAGGGGTCGACACGTCTTTTTTTCATCCTCATAGCGATTACAGTCAAATTGTGCATCAGTATAACTTGCGACGTCGTTATTTGCTCTGCGTTGGCGACGATGGCCCCAGAAAGAACCTAAAAACCCTCATTAGAGCGTATGTGAGCGTTTTTCAAGAAATACCTGAGGATTTGGTGCTGGTTGGACCGATTAGCGAGAAGAAGATACGCGCCTACGTCAATTCGCGCGACCTTCCGAGTCACGTCAAAAAGGAAGCGCAGAGACGGATAACTGTGCTCGGATACGTAGCGTACGAAGACCTACCAAGACTTTACGGGGCAGCGACTGCTTTGATCTTCCCGTCGTTGTATGAAGGGTTTGGACTGCCACCTCTTGAAGCCATGGCGTGTAACGCTCCGGTCGTGCTCTCAGACAACAGTTCGCTGAGAGAAATTGCAGGAGATGCGGGACTATACATAAACGATCCACTAAACTCGGAAGATATCTCAGGAAACATTCTCGAGATAATAAATAACGAGAGTTTGCGTGAAAGTTTACGATCCAAAGGCTCTAAACAAGCACATAGATTTAGCTGGGAAACAACCGTTCAAAAGACCATAAACGCATACGAGTCCATTCTTTAGTCAAAAGGGCAGGGACTCTTCGTCAGTCAAGCGAGTGCGCGGCGATGAAAGAAAAAGTTATATTGGCCAATACGCATTCTTTTTCTTCTTTTTTACCCGGCTTTCGAGTAAAAAAAGAAATCAACGAGCTTCCTTACGGTGGGGGGTGGCACGTTCGACTCGCTCAACAGATCGCAAAGAGCACGGACAGATACGATCTAGAGTGTTGGAGCATCGAAAGGCGGTTAGACAAAGAATTTGTAACTAAGGACCACAACATACTTTATCGATTCTTCCCCGCACAACGCATGGGATCCGATCGAATCAACCTCGGCGAGGTTTCCTGGCCATTATTGCGGGAATTGCGCGTCGAAGTGAAAAAACAGCATTCGCTTGTGCACTTGCACTCGGCATTTACGTGGACAACTGTTTTTGCATCTGTTTCTATCAAAAAAACTCCGTTATTGGTCCAGTGCTACGAAGAGAGACCGCTCCTGCAGCTCTTTTTGGAAACTCCGGAAAGGGTGAGATACAACTATTTGGCGTCGTACTTGTTAAAAGTCTTCTTTTTCGAAAGGGCCTTAAAAAAACGCGTCGATTGTTTCCTCGTTCTCAATAAGCTCACTGAAATATACTTTTCACGCTTGGTTGGAGCAGAAAAAGTTCACCTCTCGCCAATGGGAATCGATTTCTCTGTTTACAGGAAAATCGACAAGAACAGAGCCAGAGACGACTTAGGTTTGGATTCCAGCAAAAAGTACGTATTGTGCGTCGCTGGGATGGTCGAGAGGAAAGGGTTGGACTATTTGATTCAGTCCATGCCACCTATCCGCGAGAGACTGCCCGATACCGAACTGCTTTTGGTAGGAGAAGGATACTATAAAAAGCACCTTCAACTCTTAGCCCAGAAGCTACACATTCCGGACAAGATTCATTTCATTCCAGCGGGGGGCGCTGAAACCAGGGTTCCCGATGAGGAACTGCCACTTTATTATAACGCAGCTGATGTGTTTGTCCTTCCGTCTCTAACTGAAGCACTGGGGGTTGTGGGGATCGAAGCTATGGCGTGCGGAACACCGTTTATCGGAACCAACGTCGAAGGGATACCGAGTCTGGTCGAGCAGTTTGAAGCAGGAGTGTTGATCCCACCAAGGGATTCAAATGCGATTGCGAGCGCAGTAATTAACGTTTTTGAAGACGGTGCAACGTTCAGCGCAAACAGAGAACGCGCGAAAAACTACTTTGATTGGCACAGCGTGGCGAAAAAAAATATCGATGTTTATGATGCCCTTTTTGATAAATATTACGGCGGCAGCGAATAAACGCAGTATGAAACTAGATCAACAAGTTTAGTTATTGACGATAAAAAAGCGTTTTTACCGCTGACTTTCTATGTACCTTAAATTCATGAAAGATCTCAGGATTGGAAACCATGTTCACTTTGTTCGCCCCAAAGTTATAGCGAGACGTGAGCTCGTTTTGATAGCGCGATTAAATTATATCGGCTCGGCGGTCTCTACACGAGTAACGGAACTGACTGGGCTAGGCACGTCATTTATAACTTTTAACGCACAGAATAGGCGCTTGATAGGAGTATTACGATGAAGAGTATAGCACAAGTTTTATTAGCCGGTCTTTTTGTAACTTAAGTCATAGAGAGCATTAGACTCAAGAAACGTGAGTATAGTAGTCACTTTGTTTTAGCTATTTATGTGGTAATAATCTTCTCCTATGAGTGCACGACGCTGAATACCTCGAGTTGTTAACGAGCTTAAAAAATCGGCCGGTGACCAATGACAGATAAGGGTGAGCAGAGGACGAAAGCGATAATTCTCGCAGCCGGTAGGTCAACCAGACTTCGGCCACTGACAGAAGAGGTACCCAAATGCTTGTTATGCCTTGATGATGAGACCATCCTCGATTACCAGATGCGCCGTTTGGCAAAACTGGAGATTGAATGCGCCCTGATAGTTGCAGGGTATAAGCGCGATTTAATACAGAAGCACATACAGAGGTCGGACTATAATCTACCAGTCACTATCGTCAATAACAAATTGTTTTGTGAAACCGACAATGCGTATAGTTTATCGCTCGCCTTGGAACACGTCGATCCCGCTGTGGACGCTATCCTCGTCTTAGATGGCGATATATTGTTTGAATTTGAATTACTGAGAAGATTGGTCCAGTCACCACACGATAACGCCTGCATCGTCGAAGATGGAAAAAAAATAGAGCCTGAAGATTGCAAAATCGTGGTGAAAAATGGGTCTGCCGCGAGCATTGGTAAGTCAGTTCCAGGCAACGCCGTGTACACGAGTATGATTAAGCTGAGCAATGAGCTCTTAACCGAATTCAAACAAGCGCTAAAAGAGCCGAGAGCGAAACTTGAATGGTATTCTGAACCGCTGAATAGACTTCTGCTTAAATTTCCCTCCGCAATGCACGTCCTTTATACGAATGGGATGCTCCGCTGTGAAATAGACACGTATGATGACCTAATTCAAGCACGAGCCATTCGCCAAAGAATCACACAGCTCGAGCACGGAACGCATGAGGTATGAAGTAGTTATATTTGGTGGCGGAGCGACCGGTACCGCCGCTTTTCGAGATTTATCGATGAGGGGCTTTTCAGTCGCTCTCATCGAAAAACGGACCATAGCGAGTGGCACGACTTCGTCTTCTCATCAAAACTTACTCGGCGGGATGCGGTACGTTTTGAAGGATCCAGTAGTCGCGCAAGAATGCGCCGAAGAGAACGAAATTATTTCTGATATCGCTTCAGAAGTAGTCGGAGATGTGCGGAATTACTTCGTCGGGGTGACTAGCGAATATACAATATCTGCGTTGCAAGCAGCCAAAAAGCTACACATTCAAGCGAAAGAAGTTGATATTGATGAAGTATTTAAAGAGATCCCCGAATTAAATAGAGATCTAAACGTTGCCGTGGAAACGGCCGACAAAAACATAAATGCACAGCGATTTTGTTGGCTGAACTGTTATTCTGCAAAGCAAAATGGAGGCAGCCTGTTCGAGAACCAAGAGCTTCGGTCGATACACGAAATTGAACAGGAATTCGTAATATCCACCAGCTTAGGCAAATTGAAGACCAACTACATAATTAACGCAACCGGCCCGTGGGTAAATACTGTGGCGAGTAACGTTGACGCGACCATTCCCTTAACCTACAGCCAAGGAACCATTATCGTTCAAAAGGCGCTCTGCTCACGAGGTATCCAGCATTTGCGCGAGCCGGCGGATGCAGATGCGTACATTGTACACAACGGGTACGGCTGGCTGGGTACGACTTCGACAACAATCCAGAGACCGGAAGACGCACATCCTGAACCTTGGGCTGACACATATCTGAAGAATGAAATCGCTCGCATCCTTCCAAATGTAAAGCTCTGCCCTACGCTGCGCATGTTTACTGGTGTGAGGGCACTCGCAGACGGTGAACACGGCACGGTCGAGTTAGGTCGGCACGACCCAGATGGACGGTTGAAGTCGCGTGACTTTAAGGTGATCGAGGATCCGAGCAACGTGTTCCATATTATTGGGGGAAAGCTAACGACGGCGAGATTAATGGCAGAAAAAATAACAGATGCTGTTTGTCAAAAGGCGCATTGTAACGTGCGCTGCAGAACGTCAAAAGAGTCCCTAAATGCCGATTAGGCCCATTGGCGACATCAAATGGCATTTTTTTATGACCGGACTTCGCACGTGCTTCTGGGTCGAGGATGACAACCATCACTGGGCTGCGCCAACAAGGTCATCGGCGAGAACGAACAGTTATAAATCGCAGTCTACCATAAATCGACGATGCGAAAATGACAGTGCAGGTTTGCGCAGCAACAGTCGCCTATAACGATCCAAAAGAACTTGCGCGTCTGCTCTCGTCACTTACGAATCAAGGGCCGGCTTTAAGTGGGCTCATCGTTATCGATAACTCGGATCAGACATACTTAGCAGAAAATAAGAGAGTGTTCGACACGCACTCTAAACAATACCCATTTACCTATTATCACCAAACCAAAAGCAATGTGGGCTCTGCCGGCGGCTTTCACGTTGGTATGAAGGTTGCCCACGAGAATGGTTTCGATTGGCTTTGGCCCGTAGATCAAGACGGAGTCGCGTCAGATCTCTGTCTACCTGAGTTGCTGAAGCACGCTGACGACGGCGACATTCTTTGTCCCAAAAAGGTAGATATAGACAGGCCTTGGGTGGTTTTTACGCGTGAAAGGCTGAAGAAAAACTTTTTTGGACATCTGCGTCCCGTTCGTTTGAGTGCGGACATGTGCCGAATAGACGCTTTTGGCACACACGGGGTTCTCATCTCAAAGAAAGTCATGGACCTGATCGGCTATTATGATGCGTGCCACTTCTTTGTCGGTTTTGAAGATTATGATTACGCACGTCGCGCACTGCCAGCGAAAATTGCCATTATAGCTGTCGACGCGGCCGAAGTCCGACATCCAGACCTTCGGCGCAAAAAAGCGCTGCAAGAGTCCCCACTTAGACCTAGAGATGAATCAAAGCTTAGTGCGGCTATCGGCAAGCTTCGTCCAGAACATTTAGGTTACGTGATCCGTCCCAGCCGCGGTAAGCAGTGTTGCTCGAAGAATAGATACTTGCTGACCTTTTCATGGCTGTATTTTGTCACTGAAAGTTTATCAAGATGGCAATTTGCGATCGCGTTTCTGTACTCGCTCTGTGTGCTATTCATCAAATCCGCCACGGAAAACGAAATATGCGTGAAAAAAACACTGGATGCCTACGTGAAGTGCCTCGTATCGAACCTCACAGACGAATGGCCTCACGGGTGCGTTGAAGAATTCTGTCGGTGCATTCTTGAATGACGAGCGCCCTGCACCAAGCCAGCAAGATGCGGACAAATAATCGTTGAGCCTCTAGAAAGCGTGCTAGGCACCTCAGCAAAGCAATTCCTCGTCTTGATAGCTGTCTTGTCCGACGATTAGTGCAGCACTGCCCTCACGGATTATAGTTGCAGACGCGTGAATTTGACTGTCGGTTCTCGTGTGCTTTTTGCATTACTAAACTTCGCTGGGATCAGTGCTAGCCGTATCGGCGTTGGATATGAGCACAAGCACGGTGAATAAGAACATAGATCATAACTGTTATATTGCAAAGCGAAAAAAGGGAACTTGTGGATTCTGTAGCTCTAATGAGCAAAAAAATGAAATTATGCGTTTCTGATCCACTATTTATTGCTGAAGCGGCCTCCGTTTCAAAAGATCATCGAACGAGCAACCGAAAAGAGCGATTATTACGCGATTGCTGCGCGCTGCCGACGACAAAGCGGCTACCATTAGGAGCACTACAGCATATGCAGAAGACTGTGTAGGGAAGTTTTATCAACAAAGCGGCCTTGCGATTGCATCGATTCGCCATGATGAAACGTGGGTGTATCCAACGGATGTTGATGTTTGTTAGAAAGGACAGCAGAACGTCCTGCGCAGAACTCAAAAGAGGCGCTTGATGCCGATTAGACCTACTGTCGAACAATGGAGCTTTTCTGCTGTATGAATATTTTTTACTTGAAACTGAAGCACACTCTTGCTAACGTTACTTTCAATATTGAGTATTTTGCGTCAGGATTATTCCGCAAAGATCCGAATATGTGGATTTTTGGGGCCCCACTCGGCCAGAAATTTGCAGACAATTCCAAATACCTCTTTCTTTATGTAACCAAGAACCATCCCGATATAACCTGCGTTTGGTTATCGCGCAATATGGATGTCATCGAAAAGCTAAGGAAGAACGGGTATTCTGCGTATCACGTAAGCAGTCGAGAAGGTATTTTGCACTCATTACGGGCCGGATGCGTAATCGTTTCAACTTCGTTGTGGGACGTCAATCGAAGCCTTATCAGAGGAGCGAAAGTAGTGCAACTTTGGCACGGCACGCCACTGAAGAGACTGCTTGTAACCAGCAAATACCGTTTTAGAAATCATAAACTCATGCTTCGTTTCTGGCTGTTTCTTAGGAGCCTAATGGCTAGTATATTTGGCTTTGAGGCTGAACACTATGATCTTACCATCGCGACGTCCCAGGAGTCAAGAACAACGATGTTATCCGCCTTCGACGAGCTTCCAGCTTTCCGATCCAATAAGAATGTAGTTGTTACGGGGTATCCACGAAATGACGTATTGCTCGACGCATGGTGGTCCGATGATAACTGCCCGTATCTTGAGAATATAAAAGGCATAGTTGATTTTACGTTTGTGATTTGTTACTTGCCAACGTGGCGGCGACAAGATACTGGTCGAAAGCGGGATTTGCTTTTTGATTACGGATTCGACATTGACGAAGTACAAGCAGTGCTCACTCGAATAAATGCAATTATGATAATGAAAGTGCATGAGCGAGGAGCTGAACTAGCGCTACATCCAGAACACGGCGACCGCAAAAGCAGAATTTTCACCCCCTCGGATACGGCATTGCCTGATATCTACCCCCTTTTGAAACGTGTCAATATCCTCATTACGGATTATTCCAGCGTCTATTTTGATTTTTTGTTGTTAGATCGGCCCATCATATTTGCTCCATTTGATCTTCACGAGTTTGTTGGTTTGGACGGTCAAGAGTTATTCTATGACTAT